>Ga0208751_100265_pt1 | contig 17108 bp, 21 predicted proteins | sample LakWasMet22_HOW5_2_FD_183868 | JGI IMG/M metagenome (GOLD analysis project Ga0208751, IMG submission 183868) | Freshwater sediment methanotrophic microbial communities from Lake Washington under simulated oxygen tension - Sediment Metagenome... | ecosystem: Environmental > Aquatic > Freshwater >... | reverse complement strand
ATTTCATGCGCGTTGCGTGAAGGTAAGCACTTTAAAGTATGGACACTGGGTGACCCGGACTCAACAGAAGCTGAAATTATTCAACGCTTCTTTGATGGCATAGAAAAATATACGCCGCAAATTATCTCCTGGAACGGTGGTGGATTCGATTTGCCAGTACTGCATTACCGTGCCTTGATTCATGGCATCAATGCCAGCCGCTACTGGGATTTAGGCGAGGACGATAAAGAGTTTAAGTGGAACAACTATATCAGCCGCTATCACACCCGGCATTTAGACTTGATGGACGTGATGGCAATGTTTAATGCCCGTGCCAATGCACCGCTAGACGATTTAGCCAAGTTGTGCGGCTTTCCGGGTAAGTTGGGCATGAATGGCAGCAAGGTCTGGGATGCGTATAAAGCAGGTAAGATTGCTGAAATCAGAGATTATTGTGAAACTGATGTGGCAAACACGCATCTGGTTTATTTGAGGTTCCAATTGATGCGCGGCCATTTGACGCCTGAGGCTTATGCTGCAGAAATCAATTTAGTGCGTGATACCTTATCAGGTTATACCGCACCGCATTGGCCGGAGTTTCTGGCGGCTTGGAAGTAATTAGCAAACAGTAAAGAAATAATAGGGGTAGCCCCTATTATTTCTTGTTCCGTTATTTCGCTGTTATTTCTTTAACTCTGGGGTCAGTGCTGCACCTTTTTCAATTTTCCCTTTAATTTCTTTTACGGTTTCTTCAATCGCTACAAAGCGCTGTGGCGTAGTCGGGTGTGACGATTTAATGGTAATGGCTTGCGAGTTGTTCACTGCCATTCTGCGCCAAAAGCCTGCTGCATTATCAATGTTAAAGCCAGATTTTTGCATGATGTATAGGCCTACATAGTCCGCCTCTTGCTCAAACTCAACTGAGTACGCATTGCCAGCAATGCCAGCACCCATGCGGCTAAAGTCCCCATTGGTGTTAACGCCCGCAGTCGCCGCGGCAATATCCAGCAATAAGCCTAAGACGCCACCGGTCGTCGCGTTTTTCTTTTTAGCATCGATGTGTTTCATCGCATTGTGCGCAAGCTCATGGCTAAGTACTAGTGCCATTTCTTCATCGGTTTTGAAGAAGTCCATCATGCCTTTATACATCACAATGTTGGTACCATCTGCATAAGCGTTTTTGGTGTCATCAGGTGATAGGTGTACTTGAAAGTCACAGGACTTAACTGGTGTGATGGATATCTTTTGTTCTGCACCATCTCTTAATACTGCGAGCTCTACCGGGCCTAGGCTTTTAGCTTGCTCAGCCAGTTTTTGTGCTAATTGTTTATCAGCATCTTTACCAACCGGTACTAGCCAGTGGTTGATAGAAACTAAAACGTCACCTTCTTTCAGTGCGGCTTTTTCAGCGGGAGACTTTTCTACGATGTGCAGAATCTTAAATTTTTCATCCAAGTTGTATTTAGATTTGGTAATTTCTTTCCAAGCGGGTTTAAAACCATCTTGATTCCAATAGTTAAACCCATAGTAACCGGATGTTTTTTCGCCACATAAATCCGTGCCGTTAGTGATAATGCGTGAAGAAACACTTTGCAGTTTTTTATAGTTGCTCATGTAGTCTTCAACAACGAGTTCCTGCTGCTTTTTTGTTTCAGCATCGGTGGTTGTGTTGTTGACACTGGGTGCGCGTGTTTGCGGTGCAACACAGCCGATGAGTACTAAAGACGAGATTAGTGCTGAGAGCTGCAGGGTAGATCTAACTGGAAGCATGTTGATTTCCTTATTGTTGTTGTTGGTGCATAAAGCGGAACATTTTTTATTGTGACTTCATTGTTTTTTAGGATAAGCGGTACTTTGCGTATCCGATTCTAGTTTAGCAAAATAAGATAATTTCCTCTAATACAAGCTCTGCGGTAAAATTTAGCCTATGAGAAAACGAAGAAATAAGGCGCAAGCTGAAAATGTACCAGCACCAATCCTGACTGCTGTGATTGAATCACTAGACCAAGAAGGGCGTGGCGTTACCCATTTTGAGGGTAAAACGATTTTTGTGGATGGCGCATTGCCAGGCGAGAAGGTCACTTTCCAATCGCAACGCATTAAACCTAGCTACGAAGTAGCGAACGTGGTGGAAGTGTTAAAACAGTCCAACCAGCGTGTAACGCCCAAGTGCCCGCACTTTGGCGTGTGTGGCGGTTGTAAATTGCAACATTTGGATTTTGCCGCGCAGGTTGCTACTAAACAGCGCTTGCTAGAGAGTGATTTATGGCATATCGGCAAGGTAAAAGCTGAAAACATGCTGCCGCCACTCTATGGCCCAACTTGGGGCTATCGCCACAAGGCTCGCTTAAGCGTTAAATATGTAGAGAAAAAACAGCGCGTATTAGTTGGGTTTAATGAAAAATCAACGCGCTTTGTTGCAGACATGAATAGCTGTGAAGTATTGGTGCCAGAAGTTTCCGCATTAATCGCTCCACTCCAAGATTTGATCGTGCAACTAAGCATTCGAGATAAATTACCGCAAATCGAACTAGCGGTGGGTGAACCGGATGCAAATGCGCAGACCGGTAAGTCTGTGGTGGTGTTGATTCTGCGCATTATGGCGCCGTTAACCGAGCAAGATGAAGCACTGCTGAAAGCATTTGCAGATGAGCATGGCGTGCAGGTTTGGACGCAAAGCAAGGGTCCAGATACTATCAAGCCGTTTTATCCATTAGGCGGCAGTCAGTTGCAATATAGTCTGCCGGAATTTGGCTTAACTTATCCGTTCAAACCGAATGAGTTTACGCAAGTGAACCCGCAAATTAATCAGGTGATGATACGCCGTGCCATGCAATTGCTTGCACCACAGGCACATGAGAAAATTGCCGACTTCTTCTGTGGTATCGGTAACTTTACACTGCCTATCGCACGCAGCGGTGCGCAGGTGCTTGGCTTAGAAGGCTTGGCTAATCTGGTTGAACGTGCCAATGAGAGCGCGCAGTTAAATGCGATTAATCACGTTAAATTTGGCGTAGCTGACTTGTTTAAAATGACACCGGACGCCTTAACTGGTTTAGGGCGTTTTGATAAGTGGCTGGTTGACCCACCGCGTGATGGTGCGTTTGAATTGGTTAAAGCACTAGATACCAGCAATCAGCCGGAATCTATCGTTTATGTATCTTGTAACCCAGCCACTTTGGCACGCGATGCGGGTGTGTTAGTGAATGAAAAAGGCTACCAATTAAAAGCAGCTGGCGTCATTAATATGTTCCCGCACACAGCGCATGTCGAGTCTATCGCTTTATTCACGCTTAAACACTAATATACATCTCAAGTTGCCGTTGTAAAACGGCAACTATTTCTTACTAGCAGCGCTTCACTTGATGCAAATCAAAATGCATATGAAATTAGCTCAATATAATTCGTCCATCGAATTTGCATTAGTTAATTTATTTTAAGTGGAGAGTAAAAATGAAAAAGTCAGTATTAGTGTTAGCAATCGCTGCTGTATTTGCCCCAATGTTAGCGCAAGCAGAAGCAGGTGACTGGGTAGTGCGTGTACGTGCTGCTAATGTTAGCCCAAATGAAGATAGTAAATTGGGTAAAACTGTTAACAAAAACGTAGCCAACGTAATGTCACCAGGTGCTGAGTTGTCTGTGGACAGCCACACGATTCCTGAGTTGGATATTTCTTACTACATCACAAAAAACATCGCTGCTGAATTAATCTTGGCGACTGGTTCTAAACATGATGTGAGCATCAAGGGTGATGCAGGCACTACCGTTGGTAATCAATTGTTGGGCAGCGTAGATGCATTGCCACCAACATTAACTGCACAATGGCACTTTAATCCTGACCAAACGATCGATCCATACGTAGGTGCAGGTATTAACTACACTAACTTCTTGGATAAAAAACTTAACATCAGACAAGGTGCTTTAGCTGGCTCAAAAATCAAAGTGGATAACGATAGCTGGGGTTATGCATTACAAGCAGGTGTTGATGTTAACTTGAAAGACGGCTGGTTGATCAATGCGGACGTCAAATACGTGACGATTGATACAACAGTTAAATTGAAGACAGCAAGTGGCTGGACAAAAATTGACTCACTAGACATCAACCCATGGGTGTTTGGTATCGGTATAGGTAAAAAATTCTAAAATATAGTGATGAGTTAATACTCAGTCATATAACAAGTTTGTAAGCCTCCACGTTTGCCCCTGTTACTTCTAGCAGGGGCTTTTTTTTATTATGGAGTTATATCACGCCAGTGACCAGTTTCGGCCCAAAGCGGAAGTTCGTAGTGAACCTCCGCAGGGTTAAATTTACAATTAAAGTCTATCAAATGGACTTGTCACCAATTTAGTCGCTTGAATAACGTGGGTGTAAATCATCGTGGTTTGCAAGCTGCGATGCCCCAACAATAATTGAATCGTCCTAATGTCAGTACCGGAACTCAGTAAATGCGTAGCAAACGAATGACGTAATGTATGAACAGAGGCATGTTTCTTAACGCCAGCTTGATTTAATGCAATCTTAAAAGCACGCTGTATCGTGGTATCAGACATATGCCAACGCGCCAATTGAAATTCATTCTGCCATGGTCGTAAAACCTTGGATGGAAATACAAACTGCCAAGCAATGGAACGTGAAGCTGTAGGATATTTACGATAAAGCGCATTAGGCATCGCAGCATAACCACCACCTTTTGCAATATCTGATGAATGCAACTGCGCAACCATGACGAGATGTTTTTGCAGTCGCGCGATCAATTGCGTTGGAAGTAGGGTGGTTCTATCTTTACCACCCTTGCCATCACGCACAGTCAAAGTCATTGCCCCGAAATCAATATCCTTCACTCTTAAGCTAATACACTCACTGACTCTCAAGCCCGCACCATAAAGCAACTGCGCCATCAGTAGGCATGTTCCGTTCATTACATCAAAGGTAGCCTTTACTTCATCAGTAGTTAAGACTACCGGCACCCGATGCTGGCGTTGAACACGCTTTAAACCCGACATCTGACCTAAAGGCTTTTCACAAGCACATCAGTATATAAAAACACGATAGCATTCAAAGCAATTGTTTGTGTAGAAGCTGAGACTTGACGATCTCTCGCCAGATGATTCAGGAACAACTCAACTTCAAGGGTACCCATCAATTCAGGATGGCGCTTTTGGTGAAAGAAAATGAACCTGCGTATCCAATGCACATATGCTTCTTCAGTTCGAGGACTGAAATGACGCCTGCGACAGACAGTGCTAACACGCTCCATTAAGCGGGGAGGATTAGCTGGTTGTTGACCCCATAAATATAGCTCCTTAATTGAGGTTTAAAAGACTTAAAGTGTACTCAATTTAAAACGAGTTGCGTCCGTACTTGCTATTTATTATTATACGGACAGGGCAACACCTAATATCAAGATTTTAAAAGAAAAATAACATGTCCAAATCAACATTCACAATATTATTAAACGGACGCGTGCGTCCGCTTAATAACTGTTAGGGCTTTCCAACAAATTCACACTTATGGAGTATTGATGAGTTTAAGTACAGAATAATATCTTAGTGAACTTTGTAAAAAACAAGAGCGAATTATCAGCCTCCTACAGTATCTTTGTTGGGTGGCAACAGCTATCGCGTTATTGCTATTCGGGGCAAGAGCGGGTTGGTGGGCTTAAGTTATTTTTTAGTTTGATTGGGTGTAATACGTTGGCGCTTTCTATCGTTACTTTCCCTAACCCATCATTCAAGCGGGACTGGCTAAAGCCAGCCCCTTAATTCAAACGTTAGGCTCATGATGCTTATCACGCAAATAGTCAAGAAGACTACCGTTTTTCTCGCAAAGGCATTGGTTCTTTATCTGGCGCTGATCGTTCTCCTGATCGACCGCGTTCTATTTGAGACAGCACTCCCAAGATTCATTTTCGAGCAACAACCTTTTGTCCAATCAGCGGTATTTACCTTAGCTATTTCAGCCGCGATATCCATCGCAATTCGGTCGAAAACACCGATCATTTTCACAGCCTTCTGCCTAGCATATTCCACCTTCTTCTGTGTATTCCCTTACCAATCCACACCGTTCATTGCACTATTTTGCATGGCTGCAGCCGTAAATTTTCTCTATAAAAATAAAATTACAGATCCACTTCTTGTGATACTGCTTATGATCGCAGGAGTTTGGGTATTCATTTCCTTTATCTACCCGTCTTACTTGACTGGTTGGGTAAACTACGTTGCAGGTCGGAAGGATTTTGCTAACTCGATATTTGAAGGGTTTGGTGCCGCAAAAGACTTAATTTTTTCAACCTTGATTATAATTCCAGTTGTTGGAATGTACTTTCTCGGCAAACATAGTTACGTGAGGTTCTACTCCGTTCTCAAATCTTTGCATAAATGAAAAACTGCCTAACCCATCATTCAAGCGGGATGCCTAACGGCGCCCCTTAATTCAAACGTTAGCCCTATATGCCATCAATCATCTCTATTGGAGCGCAACTAGGAGATTCAGAGCCCTTCCTAATTAATAGGCTCAAAGTCAGTCTTTACCAAACTCTAGAGAAACACCTCACTTCTACACATTGCGAGGCAATAGATGAATACGCAATAGTGCTTCGAGTTGATGGGAAATTCGATAAATTTGGCGAAGAAGGTATTACTCGCTTACGTTTCGTAAAGTCTAATCGTTACATCGCAGCTGACGTGCAGATACCTGAGTCAGTTTGGCAGCCAATGAACGAATCCCAAACAAAGTCCTATCTTGCTAATAAAGTCAGGGCGGCTATTTCAATATTCGTTGCTAGGCTTATCAGAGAAAAATATGCTGTCGCAGAAAAATTCCTTTGGCCTGAAATTGATGCCGCTATTATCGAGTTCACGGGTGCTGGTAATGAAGGCTAACCCATCATTCAAGCGGGACGCCTAACGGCGCCCATTAATTCAAACGTTAGAGCTATTAAAAACCTATGAGTCGCATCGGGAAAACTCTCTGTTTAATTTATGCTTTAATCATCGCTGTTTGCATCGCACTTGCTTACTCAGCAGGTGGTGACTTCAAGGGGCGGTATGTTTTTCTACAATTACCGATAGTTATTCAAATGGCTGGTATTGATGTAATCGGTCTATCGCCAAAACTACAAAACCTATCGTGGGTGGGTGCTTATGGTGTATTGGGCCTGCCTACCTTTTTGTTTTTATATTTCGTTGGCTGGACTATTGACGGTCGTAGCTCTGATCCACCATTCAAGTGAGTTTACCTTTCTTTACAATGTTTCTCTATTGTCAGCATTTTCCATGCATAAGGTTTATTGTATCCTTTGCTCTAACCAATCGTTCAAGCGGGATCTGCTAAAGCGGGCCCCTTATTCAAACGTTAGGGCTTCCCCCTTCGCCGAGGGGTTTTTCGGCAAAACTTTCTAAAAATGGAGAAAATAATGGGTAGATCATCAAATGACGACCGCAGTGACAGCATGAATCCAAACAACGACGCTTATCATGACAGCATGGACAATCATTCGAATCAACTTAATCCAAACAATGATGCCTACCAAGGCACGGATAAAGATGACGAGGAAGAGAACTAGTCAAATGACACGGCATGAGCCGTGTTTTTTAGTTGGGGTACATTTACTTAATGCTTCACACTTTTTAGTGTTGTGGGGGGGGGGATATTGCAGGTCTATTTCAGCTTTATCCCTAACCCATCATTCAAGCGGGACTGACTAAAGCCAGCCTCTTAATTCAAACGTTAGGGTTTATTTTAAAGGAGTAATTATGGATATAACTACAGTTTTAATTGGTACAGCAGCATTGGCTTATGGTGTTTTTACAATTTACGCCCGTCTTAAACAACCCTCACTGCTCGGCAAGCTGGATGCAATGAAAGAGAAATTTGGCAGTTTTGCTGGCAACCTTATTCACATCATTGCATATACTGTTGCCCCTCTAGTTGCTGGGGCTATATTTATTAACTCAGGCATAGCGGGTCATGCCATTTTTTAATAAACCCATGCTCACCCTAACCCATCATTCAAGCGGGACGCCTAACGGCGCCCCTTAATTCAAACGTTAGCGCCCCAATGAAATCACCCAAAGCTCTCAGACTCACGGCTCATATACTATTTTCGGCACTACTCTCTCCTTTTTCATTTGCAGAAGGAAATAACACTCCTTTCCCAGTATCTGGTGAACAGCTTAACTTTCAACCGCCAAGTGGTTGGAAGTTAGCTTGGATGGAAGGCTCTGCGAATGGCCCCTACCTAGCTGAATATATTCCAGAACATGAAAGTATCGATACATGGCGAGAAGGTTATCTGGCGATAGAGAGATATGAATATCCCTCTAATGAGATTCTTAGAGAACTGCAAATGCGCAAGATAAGAATTGCCGATATAGGACTTATTCAATATATCAACAATGCAAAAAAAGTGTGTGGTACAAACCACACATCCATGTCTCAAAGAACAAATGTATTTAATGGATTATATTTTGCGGTGGGCGGCGGATATTGCAACCAATATGACTCAATTGCCCCTTTTGGCGAAGGTGCTTTTGTTGCATTTGCAGAGGGCAAGCGATTTACTTTCAGAATTCAATATGGTTGGCGACCAAAATCAGCTGCTGACCAGAATACAAACCTTCCTTGGCGGATACCTCAAGAAAAGGCAAAAGAGTATCTTGAGTCAATTAAAGCTATGACCCTATGTGGCGGTGATGGCCAACCAGACTGTAAGATTTCTTATGTTCGCTAACCCATCATTCAAGCGGGACGCCTGACGGCGCCCCTTAATTCAAACGTTAGGCAATTAATATGAGTGACTGGGATTTTCTTCATGACATGCATAACGATGGCTACAGCCCAGAACAAATAGCTGATGCCGCAGCCTGTGGGTATAACCCTTGGGAGGTCACATACATTGATATTGATCCCGCCTGGGTTGATTCCCAGTTTCAAGAACCCACGGAAGACCAACCGAAAAAAATATTTAAGAGTAGAGATGGGTTTCCATATAGCACGCTCGAACAAGCGGAAATTTTTTACGATCTGATTGATTGTGCTACGCGTCACTTTGAAAATACTGGTAGGTACTTGCAAATTTGGGGAGAGCTCGGGGAGATTTACGCTGAGATCAAATTCGGCCTCTGCCGTCATGGTTCTCACAAGGAGGGTTCTGACGGCACGATTGCAGGAAAACTAGTCGAAGTAAAAACTATCTCACCAGAGAAAGCCAACGATCATGTCATTGTTAAGAGCCAAGGAGACTTTGAGCAACTGCTCATTGTTCGCATTGATGAGGATTTTCAGTTCACAGGCAAGATATTTAATCGAAGTGAGCTAAAAGGTGGTTCTGGAAAATTCCTCAGAGGGCAACTCAAGGATGAAGCAGGCAATGCCTAACCCATCATTCTAGCGGGACACGCTAAAGCGTGCCCCTTAATTCAAACGTTAGGTGCAATTATGGATTCCTTAGATGCTTTTTTTGTTATTTCGCCTATCGTTCTTATTGTCGTGTTGCTATGGATCTTTACGCATAAAAAAAGGCATGTGTTTCCTAGGTCTGTTTTATTTATTTATTGCTTTTTACCATTCGCACTTGGTACTGGGTTTCTTGTTTTAACTTATTTTGACTTCTTCGGCGGTCAAATTATGCCGATATTTTTCAAGGGCAGGGCGACCGTTAGTAAACTTCAAGAACCAATATTATTTTTTGTGGGTGTTGCTCTCAATGTTCTATTTGCGCTAATTTTTACTGCTGGTGGGCTGCTGGGTATGTTAAGGAGTGTTTTAGATACTAAATTTAGGTTTAAAAAGTAATGTTTACACCTAACCCATCATTCAAGCGGGACGCCTAACGGCGCCCCTTAATTCAAACGTTAGATACCTATGTATTGTCCATCTTGCAAACAGCCTGTTTTAGCAGAAGAGAGAAAGTGCAAACACTGCAGAAAAGTCCTTATCCATTCACCAAAGACCCCAAGTACCAAACATAAAGTAAAAATTGTTAGTCAGCAAACTTACAAGAAGGTAAAGGACGGCCCTATAGCTGGTCTAGTGATGATAGCTTTTGGAGTTTGGTGGCCTTATCACATGTTCAATACATGGATAAACCTTAAGCCTATGGCTGTAGGTAAATTTAAAAACATTGTTATCACTTGGGAGGCTAATCCAGAAATGTATTCTTTCTCTATTTTTGCAACAATTTTGGGTTGCATTTGCGGGCTACATTATGGTTTTACGTTGGTTTTAAAGAAAAATAATTAATTTAGGTTTATCTATGATTTTTACTACATCTAACCTATCATTCAAGCGGGACGCCTAACGGCGCCCCTTTATTCAAACGTTAGCCTTAAAGAAAAATAGATGGATAAAACAACTCAAAATCTCGTCGCGGTAGCATTAGCCCTTATTGGAATATATGCTCTGATACTTAGCGGGTTTATTTCGGTACCGTTTAAGGTGAAGTTTGTCATCTCAGTATTTTGGATAGAGCTTCTGTTATTGCTTGCATTGCTCTATCGTATACGCCGAGCTCCTGTTGTAGTCATTCCCGCTTTCATCGCTATTCTTGGAGTTCTTCTTCCATCAGCAGCATCTGCGCTAAGCTGGAGCGCTTGGTCTATCCATGGGTTTGCTCCATGAAACTATTTGTGGCTAACCCATCATTCAAGCGGGACCTGCTAAAGCAGGCCCCTTAATTCAAACGTTGAGAGACTGCTTGGGGTCGAAAGCAGTCATTAGATAAAACAACATACCCTATTCAAGTCATCAGCTAACATTAGAAGTGAGATTGCAATAAAAATAGAGCCTACAAAATGCTTGATAAAAAAGCCTAGCTAATTTAGCTAGGCTTTTATTTTGGAGATTTAAATAGTTGAGCTAGATAATAATTTAGATGATTTTTGAGAATCTAGCGCGATTGCGGTCGGTTTGCAGGTAGCGGTCAAACACCATGCCTACAGCACGTACAAAGAACCAGCCAAAATCGGTCACTTGCAGGCTATTTTCATCTAACGTGACCATGCCAGTTTTTTCCAGCTCTTTAAGTGCTTCTAGTTCATTGGCAAAGTATTGTTTAAAATTAATCATGTAGGCAAGCTCTATAGCCTCATATTGCAACTCGCCTTGGCACATAATGGCCATGATGACCGCACGGCGTACAAGATCATCGCGGGTTAATGCCAAGCCGTGCACGATAGGAAATCTGCCTTGGTTAAGGTAGTCGTAATACTCTTCTAATGTTTTTGCATTTTGGCTATAAGTTGCACCTACGCGGCCAATCGCAGAAACGCCCAGGCTGATTAAATCGCAATCCGGTTGCGTGCTATAGCCTTGGAAGTTTCTATGTAATCTACCTTGGCGCTTGGCAATTGCCAGTGCGTCAGTAGGTAGGGCAAAGTGATCCATGCCCACATACACGTAACCTGCGTTAAGGAATGTAGCAATGGCATTGGATAGCATCGCGATTTTTGCAGATGCTGCAGGTAGCTCGTAAGTGTCGATTCTGCGTTGTGGTTTGAAGCGTTCAGGCAAATGCGCGTAAGCATACAGTGCAATTCTTTCTGGCCTGAGTTCTACAATTTGTGCCAAGGTTTTTGAGAATGACTCCGGTGATTGCTTAGGCAAGCCATAAATCAAATCCACATTAACTGAATCAAACTGCAAGCGTCGTGCAGACTCAACTAATGAAAATACTTGCTCTGCCGGCTGGATGCGATGCACGGCTTTTTGTACTTCAGGGTCAAAATCCTGCACCCCAAAACTTAAGCGATTAAAACCAAGTGAGGCTAAATGTGCCAAGCGCTGCTCGTTCACGGTGCGAGGGTCTACCTCGATTGAATATTCGCCATTCGGCGCTAACACAAAGCTGCGGCGTATCATCGCCATCAGTTCACTCAGTTCTTCGTCACTAAAAAATGTAGGTGAGCCGCCACCTAAATGCAGTTGCGAGATGGTTTGGCCTGCGCCTAAATGCTCAATATGCAAATCTATTTCACGGCTTAGGTATCTTAAATACTCTACGCTACGTTCGTGATGCTTGGTCACGATTTTGTTGCACGCGCAGAAAAAGCACAGTGACTCACAAAATGGAATATGCACATAAATAGAGAGCGGCAGTGTTAAGCCGCCAATCCTGCGCTGTGCCAGTGTCTGCTTATAAGAATCCTCAGTAAATGCCTCCACAAAGCGGTCTGCCGTTGGGTAAGAGGTGTATCTAGGCCCGGAAACGTCAAATTTTTGTAAGGTTTCTGGGGTTAGCGTCGGCACCGTGCTTTTTGCTTCAGCCTGTTTATTGGCTGACTGATTGCTAGGAAAGTTGATTGTATTGTTGGCAACCATGATTGTGACTCCTAAACCGTTAGGTTTATCCTGTAAATATGAAATGCACTCCGCACAATGGCGTTTATTGAACCTTAAATGTGGTGCTTTGCTGCAGTTCGCCTAGCTACAGCGCATTCTTTTTACGATGAAAACCTAATATTTACAGGGCAAACTACAGGCCTATACTTTGCCATCACTGTAAGTAAAAGCCTTTGATGCACATCAAAAGATAATTATGAAGTGACGATTATTTAATTCACTGGCGGCAAACTGCCGAAAGCGGTATATTTAATGAAATCGTATGAGTGGGCACAGTATGCAACCAGTTTTAAATCTAGAAGCCATTAAAGTCGCTTGTTCTAACTGCAATCTGCGCGAGCTGTGTATGCCTGTGGGCTTTGATGTCGAAGAAATGAAAAGGCTTGATGAAGTGGTTGAGAAGCGCCGACGGGTTAAGCAGGGCGAGTTGCTGTTTAATAGTGGCGATACGTTTACTTCGCTATATGCCATACGGACTGGTTTTTTTAAAACCTGTGTGACCAGTGAAGATGGTCGTGAGCAAGTGACTGGCTTCCAGATGGCGGGTGAAATTATTGGCATGGACGGTATTGTGAGTGACCGCCATAACTGTAACGCGGTGGCGCTAGAAGATGCAGAAGTCTGCGTGATGCCGTTTGCCACGGTAGAAGACCTATCGCGTGAGTTACCTGCACTACAAAGGCATGTACACAAAATTATGAGCCGTGAAATTGTGCGTGAGAATAGCGTGATGATGTTGCTAGGCAATATGCGTGCGGAAGAGCGTTTAGCAGCGTTTTTGCTCAACCTTTTGCAGCGCTTGCATGCCCGCGGTTTATCACAATCTGAATTAGTGTTACGGATGACGCGCGAAGAAATCGGCAGTTATCTGGGCCTTAAGTTAGAAACGGTGAGCCGTGCTTTTTCTAAGTTTAGTGAAGACGGCATTATTGAAGTAAAACAGCGTTACGTTAAAATTTTGGCGCCTGACGCACTGAAAAAAATCTTCAATCCACAAACTTTATTGTAAAGCCTCACATATTTTAATGACGTGTTCTCACGTCATTCTACGATTTAAAACCTACGACTTAAAACCAAAGACTTAAAAGTAATGATTCCGGCATGACCACAAAAATTCATCTAACCACCACCGATCATAACCGTGATGTCGTCGGGCTTAAGTATATTTACCCGGTGATTTCACGGCGAGCGGGTGGCGTGTCTGTCGGCGTTAATCTGAATGTCAATAACGCCTGTAACTGGCGTTGTATCTACTGCAATGTGCCTAATCTGACCCGCGGGTCACCACCGCCAATCGAGTTGGATGTATTAGAGCAAGAGCTGCGAGGCTTTCTGCATGACCTGCTGCACGGTGATTTTATGCAGCGCCATGTCCATGAAGGCGACCGTCAGCTTCAAGACATTGCATTCTCTGGTAATGGTGAGCCCACCAGCGCGAAAGAGTTTCCACAAGTGCTGACATTGGTGGAGAGCGTACTGCGTGATTTTGACCTGCTAGGCAAAATTAAGGTACGACTGATCACCAACGGCAGTTTGATGGATAAGCCTTTAGTGCTGGAGAGCATGAAGCATCTGGCACAAATGAATGGCGAAGTTTGGTTTAAGGTGGATGGTGGCTCTAAAGCTACTATTGCACGTGTGAATGACGTTAACCTTAACCCTGAGAGCCACTTACAGCGCTTGAGGCAATGCGCAGAGGCTTGCCCAACCTTTATACAAACCTGCATGTTCTCGTTAGATGGCGTGCCGCCAAGCGAAGCCGATATTAGCGATTATCTGGCCTTGATTAGCCAGGCGAAAGATGTGATTAAAGGCGTGCATCTTTATGGTCTTGCGCGCCGTTCGGAGCAGGCTGAAGTGGATAGACTGTCACGTTTGCCTGCTGAGTGGCTAGAAGCCGTGGCGCAGCGTATCCGAGAATGCGGTATCACTGTGTACGTGAGCCCTTAGCTCAATTCATATAGCCTATGAAGTCGTGCAAAAGAACCATCACAGATATCTTGTCTGTGTAACATGCATGGGTAGTCCAAAGTTAGAGTGCGGCATCTACTTTTTTAGGGCAAGTTCACAGTCAGGCTTGAATGATGGGTTAGCCAGCATTATTAAGTACTTCCAGTAATTCCTTAAATGCTCGAACTGCGCGATTATGATTCGCTACTGTGTAATCAGTTGACAACCATTCTGTGTTATCGAGTTGGAAGAGGTGCATTTTATTTCTTAGCTCCCATAACCAATCAAGTTCAGACTGTAGTTGGGTAGAAATAATATTTGTGTTCGCAAGGTATTCAGTTCTTTTACCGTAATGCCCACCGCACTTGCCTTTAAGATAAACTTTCGTTGAACTTTCAATAATGCTCCCAAGCAAAAATATTTGAAGCTTAATGACCATTTCTTTTGCGGTTCCAGAAAGGTCTGTTCTTACTAATAGCCAATGCTGTATGTCTGATAGCAGCATGGTGTACGAGATGTTGCTTTTAAGGTGTGAATTGTTCAAGAACCCTAGTCTACTTCGTGCTTCTGACGCTCGACGAATGTATCCACGAGGAAAACGCACTTTGGCGGGCTTCGATAAATCACGTTTTGCATAGTTCTGTATCTCTTGAAGTAATTCGCCAGCCTTTGTAACTGCGACTGCTAACTCTTCATCGTTATTGATTGGCATATCTCTGGATGGCTACCGTTTGAATGATGGGGTAGGCAAAGCTACCTACCACCTTTATAGTGGCTACCTTTGCCATGACTATTGCGACCGCCAACACGATGACTGCCAGAGCGATTTCTCGTGTGTGGCAACTGTAGAAATGAGCTAGTGGTAACTATTGACGCTCCAGATGAAGCGCCTGAGGCTAAAGTTAATGGCTGGCTAATAGGTGTAGCGAAAGCTGTGGTTGAGATTAAGAACAGTGATGCAAAAAATGACTTCATGTTGTTACTCCCTTATTGATGTGTGTGTTGCCTAACGTTTGAATTAAGGTGCACGCTTTAGCGTGTCCCGCTTGAATGATGGGTTAGCCATTATTAGCTGCCCATTCACGACCAGTAGTTGTTGCAAGGAACCATATATTTTGGCTTGCGTGTGCTAAAGCAGATTCAATTTTCATGTATTGCTGAGTTGTAGCATCATAAATAAATGGTTGAACCAGTCCTGACTCAGCTAATGAGCCAAGAATACTAAGAACCTCTTGCTCAGTAATTGGGCTGGCAATAAATGTAGAGATGTTTTTGGCAATAATTCTTGGCTCTTCATAGTCATCAAGAAGCAAATCCAAAACTACATTTTCAATGTCGCTCAAATTCATATATGGCTAACAGTTATTATACGGACGCGCGCATCCGTATAATAATATTGTGAAAGTTGATTTCGACATGTTATTTTTCTTTTTTAAATCTTATAGTTAAGTCTTGCTCTGTCCGTATAGTAATGAACTGCAAGTACGGACGCAACTTGTTTTAAATTTGTTACGATTTGGGTGGGCCTATTTACTGAGAATACATAATTCCGCTCCTAACCCAACCAAGTTTTTTGCACAAAGAACAAATTACGCACTATCTACTTAAGTTGAATACCAACCCTAGGTTGCATGTAGCTGTACTTTAGTTAGCCAACAGTACATCACACTCCGCAGCGTAAGCAACGCCCTTACTCACACTACCCAGCAGCCAGTTTTCAAGACCGCTCTTTTCATTTTTACCCAGCGCGATTAAGTCTGCATGTTGTGTGCCTGCATGGTTGCAAATGCTTTGCGATGGATAGCCAGAAAGTATGGTTCTTGATACCTGTTTACCAAGTGCTTGTTCATTAAAAATAGCACTTAACTTATGGTCTGCATCTGCAAGTGCCTGAGTGCGGTATTGCTGCAACAAGGTTTCGTTCATGCCGGCTTTATACATATGTGCTTCCTGATTGGTGTCAAATATCAGCAAGCCTTCAATTTGGGCATCAGGCGCAATTTTGCGGGTCATGGTGGGTACATTTTCTGCACCAGCCAGAAAGTTTACCGCAGCGATCACATGACGGTATGGCGGTGTGGTGATATCTTTGTTTTTAACTATCAAGATAGTGCTTTTTGAAACGGCCATGAGCCGTGCGCTGGTGGAGCCCAATAGCTTTTCGACTAAGGTGTGTTGTCCTTGCGCGCCTGCCACAATCAGCCCGGCATGGACTTGCTCTGCGTAGTTGGAGATTTCCGTATGTGCGCGACCTATGCGGGTTGCGGCTTCTACAGTGATATTAAATTGTTCTCGGAGTTTAAATGCCAATGTATCAATTTGGGTTTTCACTATTTCTTGCTGTGCTTGTTGATAGTGAGTTTGGAAGCTGAACGAGAGCTCAGAGCCAGCGTATAAATCAAGTGGATGCACGACATGGATCAGGTGCAGTTTGGCGCCGAGTGCTTTGCTGATTGAGGCTGCGCGATGCACCGCTAAGTCTGCTTCTGCAGAGAAGTCAGTGCCTGCAACGATATGGCTAATGGCTTGCATGTTGTTCTCCCCAATTAAGCGGTTTCTTCATGACCTAAACACATTGCGTATATTTAATTTGCCGTTTTTATTATTGTGCTCTTTTTGCAGCATAGTTACAAAAAGAAACACAAGTAATTACTGGAAATTTTTGGTGTAAGCTTACCTAGCCATAAGCGTGGCGAGTTGGATTGTTGCGCTAGTTTTTTTGATAGCTTGAGCTTAAGCTATATGGGCATTAAGGTTGATTTGGCTTTATGCCAGTAGCCGCATGGTTACGCCCTTGAATGGCTGGCACTAAGCCATCGTGCCTTCCTTCTAACGTTTT
>Ga0208751_100257_pt1 | contig 17499 bp, 15 predicted proteins | sample LakWasMet22_HOW5_2_FD_183868 | JGI IMG/M metagenome (GOLD analysis project Ga0208751, IMG submission 183868) | Freshwater sediment methanotrophic microbial communities from Lake Washington under simulated oxygen tension - Sediment Metagenome... | ecosystem: Environmental > Aquatic > Freshwater >... | reverse complement strand
CTTATCTGCATTGGGAAACGGAGTTTAAATCAGGCAATCAGGAGTTGTTTGAATCCGATCACTGGAATATGTCCGAGCTGTTTCTCGACTATTTCAAAAAACGCTGGGACATGGAAAAAGAAAAACTTTACGCAGCAGGAAACCAGGATGTTCAACCTGAGGACTTTATCCATGCCCCTGCTGCGGCCAGAGAAAAATGCACTGAGCTTTTTACTGGCATGTGAGTCTTGCAACGTTGTAGTCAACAAAAAAGTATTGGCGATTACTATCTATGCTGGATTGCCGACATTTGAAAGTTACTCTGTGAGTCGCTTTAGGTCATTATTTGACCTGTCAATTCTCGTTTAGAGTCATCCTTTCCACAATTACTTTTGCATACTTATGATCTTCGCTAAAAGTGACCCATCTTTAACGGGCTCTTTTCAGAGCTTATTTCACAATTGTGAGATTCGACAGTTGCTATGAATTAGCAATTTAAGCATTAACGTTGTTAGCGATAAAAATGTGTTACTAGCATTTTTAATTGTTGGATATGATTGAAATCTTATATCAGTAACTAATCAACGGACTTGCTAAACCGTTAAGAAATGGTAAGTGGTATTAATCGTTATCAAATTTAATTAGACAAAAACAATGAATTTGAATCTGGAAAAAATAAGTGACATTAGCGTGCTAACGATCAATGAAGAGCGCATCGATGCGCACAATTCGGGAGAATTAAAAGAGTATCTTTTACAGATGATAGAGCAGGGCGAAAAGCATATTATCGTCCAGCTGGAGCATGTTCGATTTATTGATAGTTCCGGCTTGGGGGCGTTATTGTCGGGTAATAAAAATATCATCGCTAAATCCGGCAAGTTTGCTTTAAGCAATATTCAGCAACAGGTAATGTCGATGTTTGAATTAACGCGGCTGAATCGGGTGTTTGAGATTTATACTGATTTAAATGATGCTGTAAACACTGAAACCTAGAGGTTAGTTATGTGTCCTTCCGTTATACAGGTAGACGTTATTATCCCCACCCAGACCAAATATTTGGATTTGATTGGCAGCATTGGTGAGCGTATCGCTAAAGAGCTGGATAATTTTACCGGCGATAGGGAGGCTTTAGCATATCAGTTAAATCTTGTTTTAACCGAAGCGACGGTTAATGCCATCAAGCACGGTAACGATAATCACCCACAAGACACCGTTAGAATCTCGATTCATCTATTTGACCAAGAATTAAACATCAAGGTTTACGATCATGGTCAAGGCTTTGATTTGGCTACCGTACCGGTACCTGATTTTGAACACCCTAAAGAAAGCGGTATGGGGATTTTTTTGATAAGGTCGTTGATGGATTCAGTTACCTATACCCGGCAGGAGGATTGCAATGTGTTGGAGATTATTAAATACCTAAAGTAAATCCCTTCAAATAATATCGACAGCATTAACTTGGTTGACCGCATGAATAAACGGACTAAATCTTGGCAACACAATCTTAGAGCGATAGCTGAAAGAGCCTTAGGTAAGCAAATCGGGCTGTCGTTATGGCAGAAATATCATGAATTATTTTCAGTTGATTATCAGTCGCTCATTTCTCCCCGTTATGCCCTCAATGACATACTGCAACTAGAGCGCTTAATTACCTCCCATCGTGAGAGTGTCAGCCTGGTTAAGCCTTACGCCAGTCAATCGAACTATCGCCTGCATTTTTATAGTCAACAAAAGCGTTATCTTGATGAGTTTATTCCCGTGCTTGAGAACATGCATTTGCGGGTGATGGATCAGGTGCAGTTTACCTTTGCTATTGATGGTGAGAGTGCGACTATTAAAAGTTTCACCGTTAAAGCAACAAATAACCAGTACGCTCCACTTCGTCAGTTAAAAAACCGGCTGCTGGAAACCATTCAAGTAGTGATGGAAGGCCGGATTGAAAACGACGCCCTTAATAAACTATGCGTGCTGGCGGGTATGAACTGGCAAGACATCGATGTGCTGCGGGCTTATCGAAACTACTTTTTGCAATTAGAACATCGCACTACACGGGCAAGTGTGCATCATGCTTTAATCAGCGATCCGCATGTTGCATTGGGTCTATTTAACTATTTTGACGCGCGCTTTAGACCCAATCCCGAATGGCAAGATCCTATGCTCCGAGAAGAGCAGGTTTTGTTTCCTCTGCGTTTGCAATTACTGGAGAGCATGGCCTCGGTCGCTGATATTAACGATGACCGGATTTTGCGCACTGTTTTTAATCTGATTGATGCCACCGTCAGAAGCAACTTTCATCAGCGCCGCTTGAGTGATGATTACTTTATAGCCTTTAAAATCAACAGCCTTGGCGTTATCGAAATGCCTGCGCCAAAACCGCAAGTTGAAATTTATGTCCATGGCGTCGACATGGAAGGTATTCATTTGCGCGGTGGCAAAATTTCACGCGGCGGCATTCGCTGGTCAGATCGTCTGGATGATTTCAGAACGGAAATTTTGGGTTTGATGCAAACCCAAATCAGCAAAAATGCCTTGATTATTCCCACCGGCGCTAAAGGTGGCTTCGTTGTGAAAAGGAATGGCGGCAATCTGGATTTTAAAGCCGCCGGCAAGAAGGCCTATCTTCAATTGATAAGAGGCTTACTCGATTTAACCGACAATTATCGCGATAACATTATCGTCAGTCCTGAAGGCATTGTTGTCCATGATGGACCTGATCCCTATTTGGTGGTTGCAGCGGATAAAGGCACCGCTCAGTTTTCAGATATTGCCAATGGCGTTGCTGCAGATTATCAGTTTTGGCTGGGTGATGCCTTTGCCAGCGGCGGCTCGCGCGGTTATGACCATAAAGAATTGGGCATTACCGCGAGAGGTGCCTGGGAATGCGTGAAAAGACATTTTCGTGAATTAGGTAAAGATATTCAAGCAGAGCCGTTTACGGTGATTGGTATCGGTAGCATGGATGGCGATGTATTTGGTAACGGTATGTTGTTATCGCCTTGCATCCGCTTGTTAGCGGCTGTCAGCGGTCAGCATATTTTTATCGATCCCAATCCGCTCGTATCTAATGCCGCGTTATTAGAACGCAAACGTTTATTTGAGCTGCCCGGTTCATCTTGGAATGATTACGACAGAAGCTTAATTTCCCTGGGTGGCGGGGTGTATTCACGCGCAGATAAAGACATTCCGGTATCTGCAGAATTAAGGCATTGGTTAGGCATCCGCTATAAATCCATTGATGGTGAATCCTTGATCCGGTTACTGCTGGCGTCGTCGGTGGAGTTGTTATGGCTGGGCGGCATTGGTACCTATGTCAAAGCCAGTAGTGAAAAAACCGAAGAAGTGGGCGATCGAAGTAATGACAACGTGCGGGTCGATGCTTCTGGTCTGCGTGCGCAAGTGGTCGGGGAGGGGGCTAATTTGGGATTTACGCAAAAAGCCCGGATTGAATACAGCTTACGTGGCGGTCACATCAACACCGATGCGGTGGATAATTCTGCGGGGGTTGATACCTCCGATCATGAAGTTAATTTAAAAATCTTGCTTACCTTGCTGCACAAGCAGCAGGTGATTGAGGACTATCAATCGATGTTTATCGATATGACTGAGCCCGTTTGCCAATTAGTGTTGGCAGACAATATTGCGCAGAGCCTTTGCCTATCCTTAGAGCAATGCCGCAGTGCTGAAAAATCGGCGGTGTTTTTACAAGTGGCTGACTTCTTGGAGGCAACAGGATTTTTAGACAGAGCTGTTGAATCCTTTGCCCAAACCAAAGAGGTTTTATCCCGCTCCGAACAAGTCATCTCTCGTCCTGAGCTGGCGGTATTAATGGCGGCCAGTAAAATGTATTTGACGCAGCAAATACAAAGTCACGTCACTTTGTTGCAGGATGAATGTTATGAACATTATTTACAGGCTTATTTTCCTGCCACGTTTGCTAAGATCTTTAAACAGCATTTGGGTAGCCATCCGCTAGCCAATGAAATTAAAGCCACAGGCATTAGTAATAAAATCATTAATCAGGCGGGATGTGGTTTTTTAAGCCAACTCAGCGAAAATGGCAGCGTGTTGGCTTATGTCGATTGTTATTTGGCGTTTGATCAGATTATCGAAGCTGATCAGTTACGGCAGGCGATTGCTGATTTGGATAATATTGTCGCGGCTGATCTGCAATACCAGTTACTCCTGCAACTTGAACAAACCCTGATTGATTTGTGTCGCTGGGCGGTATCGCAAGATAGAGCTATTCGCCCCGAAGTAAAAACCATCAATAGTTATCGCGGTTATTTAAAAGAGTATGAAGAGTATATAAACAGCCCGTTGTCTGAAGCGGCGCAAGAACAACTTAATGACTATCAACAGCTACAAATTCCGCTGGCCTTAGCGCAAAAAATGGTCTTTATTACCAATCTACAGAGCTTTCCATTTATGCTGTTATTGGTGACGGCAACGCAGCAAAAATTCGCAACAATCGTTGCATTATTAAATGACGTTAATCAAACGTTAGGCTTAAATGAAATCCAACAGCAGTTAATCAAACTGACTCTGCGTGATAATTGGGAGCGAACTGTATCAGGTGATATGCAAGCGGAGATACAACGCATTAGCGGCCAATTAGTTAACAAAATTCTGCTTAGTCAGGTTGCAAGCTGTGCCGAGTATGTTCAGTTAAAGATGGAAAAAAAGCCGATTGAGCAATACAGGCGCATGTATCAACAAATTCAAAAGACGCAGCCGGTGAGTTTATTAGCCTACGTTGCTTTGATAAAAACGATGGGCAATTTGCTGGAAGTGAGTACCCCGAAAATACAGTAGATTTTTTGAGGTACTTTTATAGGTATCGATTTATGTCAAGGCAATAGAACAGGCAGAGCTATTTTATTGCCAGCAACTCGATCAAGATCTGTTCGTAAATAGCTGACAAGATTTCCAAATCCTCCACGCCAACATTTTCATTCACTTTATGAATGCTTTCGTTCAACGGGCCGAGTTCGATCACTTGCGCGCCGGTTGGTGCGATAAAGCGTCCGTCCGAGGTGCCGCCGCCGGTGTCGTCAAGGGTTTCAAAGCCGGTCACAGTTTTGATAGCAACATGAGCGGCATCGATTAACGCGCCTTTGTCGGTCAAAAACGGATTGCCGGATAAACGCCAGACAATATCGTAATCAAAACCGTGTTTATCGAGAATGGCATGGGTGCGTTGCTGAATGATTTCTTGGTTCAGTTCAGTACAAAAACGCAGGTTAAATTGTACTTCGACAGTGCCGGGGATGATGTTTTCAGCACCTGTGCCTGAATGGATATTGGAGACTTGCAGGCTGGTGGGTGGAAAGAATTGGTTACCGTGATCCCAGATTTCATCCGTCAGTTCTTTTAACGCCGGAGCGAAACTGTGGATAGGATTATTCGCAAGTTCCGGATAAGCGACGTGGCCTTGGATGCCGTTAATGGTTAGCTTTGCGCACAACGAGCCGCGGCGGCCAACCCGTATTACGTCACCGATTTTTTTATCGCTGGAAGGCTCGCCCACTAAACACCAGTCGATTTTTTCGTTACGCTGCTCCAGCACTTCAACTACTTTCACCACGCCATTAGTGGCTATGCCTTCTTCATCGCTGGTCAGCATCAGGGCAATTGCGCCTTGATGATCAGGATGCTTGGCAATAAATCGCTCGACGGCAGTAATAAATGCCGCAATACCGCCTTTCATATCGGCAGTGCCGCGGCCATAAAGTTTGCCGTCGCGGATAGTCGGTTCAAACGGCGGTGACAACCATTTATCCAGCGGGCCGGTGGGCACCACGTCGGTATGCCCAAGGAAGACGAATAACGGTTTTACTGTGCCGCGTTTTAGCCAGATATTTTGCGTGTCGTTGAAATCCAGGCGTTCTGCTTTGAAGTCCAATGTACTTAACCGTTCTGCGAGCAAGTCTTGGCAGCCCGCATCCTCGGGTGTGACTGAGGCGCGGCGAATAAGCGCTTCAGCAAGTTTTAGTGTTTCACTCATAATTGTGTTGTGTTAGCTATCGACTTTTGCGGCACTTGCATCCGTCAGGTTGGCGGCATACTCATCCACCTTAAAGCCGATCAGCATCTTGTTGCTAGTGTCCAATATAGGACGTTTGATTAGGGTAGGGGTGGCCAACATCAGCGCGATGGCTTTATCGGCATTAAGATCGGCTTGTTGCTCGGCACTGAGTTGCCGCCAACTGGTGCTGCTGCGGTTAAGCAGGGTGTTCCAGCCGAGTTGGTCGGCAAACGTCTTAAGAAGTTCGGGACTTAGCCCATCGCTACGATAATCATGAAAGCGATAAGCTATGCCGTTGTCATCCAGCCATTTCCGAGCCTTTTTGACGGTGTCGCAGTTTTTAATGCCGTAAAGCGTGATCATGGATTTTATAGTTGGCTATCGAGTAATTCTTCAATAGGAGGAAGTTGTTTGTCTGCTTTACAGCGACCTTTGTAAAGATCAACAAACTCCATAAACGCTTGTTCAAGATCGTCGAGCATTTCTTCTTCGTTTTCACGTTCATCGGCAGGTACATCGTCAGAGTCTAAATACTCACGTTGCAACTCTACTTCACTGTTTAGGGCAAGTGTGGCGTAAATAAGGGCATTATTGGTTAGTTTTTCGCTCATGATGATCTCTTATAAAGGTTGGGGGAATTGGACTTGGTTTTGTAAAAAGTTAATTATTCCTCTGCCTACAAGGCAGAGGAATTGTTATATGCAATTAAAACAATCCGCTAATTTTGCCGTCGTCATCAATATCAATACGTTCAGCGGCCGGTACTTTCGGTAAGCCGGGCATAGTCATCATATCGCCAGCGATAGCAACGATAAAGCCCGCGCCATTGGCCAAGCGTACATCACTAATCTCAATGGTGTGTCCGGAAGGTGCGCCTTTAGTATTGGGATTAGTTGAGAACGACATTTGCGTTTTTGCCATACAAATCGGGAATTTGCCGTAATCCGCATCCCAGGTTTTGAGTTGTGCTTTGACTTTAGGGCTGGCGGTAATGGCGCTTGCGCCATAAAGTTTGGTGGCGATGGCTTCAATTTTATCCCAAAGCGGCAGGTTTTCATCGTAGACGTAGCTAAAGCCGGGTTCGCGATTATCGACGATGTCGGTAATGGCAATAGCCAATGCTTCAGCGCCTTTGCCGCCTTCTGCCCAATGTTTTGAGACTACGCATTTAGCACCCAAGGCCTCACATTTTGCTTGCAGCAAAGCAATTTCAGCGTCAGTATCGAACGTAAAATGATTGATGCAAACCACGCAAGGCAGGCCATATTGGTTGTTGATATTGCTTAAGTGGCGTTCCAGGTTTTCAAAACCTTTTTCCAGTGCGGCCAGGTTTTCCTGGTTGAGTTCTTCTTTAACAACGCCGCCATGGAATTTAAGCGCTCTAACTGTTGCCACTAATACGACGGCTGAAGGTTTCAGGCCTGACATGCGACATTTGATGTCGATGAATTTTTCAGCGCCCAAATCAGCACCAAAACCGGCTTCGGTTACCACGTAATCGGCCAATTTTAAGGCGGTTTGCGTCGCCGTTACCGTATTACAGCCGTGGGCAATATTGGCAAACGGGCCGCCATGAATGATGGCGATGTTGTTTTCTAATGTTTGTACCAGGTTGGGTTTGATCGCATCTTTTAATAAAGCCGCCATTGCTCCCTGAGCGTTCAAGTCACGGGCATAGACCGGCGTGACTTTGTCGGATTTATAGCCAATCACGATGCGGCCCAAGCGTTCTTTAAGATCGGCACGACTGGTTGCCAGACACAAAATCGCCATCACTTCTGACGCTACGACGATGTCGTAGCCGTCTTCACGCAAATAGCCGTTTGCCGGGCCGCCCATGCCTACCACGATGTTGCGCAAGGCGCGGTCGTTCATATCCACCACGCGTTTCCATTGAATGCGACGCGGGTCGATGTCCAAGGCATTACCGTGATTGATGTGGTTATCGATTAACGCCGACAACAAATTATGCGCCACGCCGATCGCATGAAAATCGCCGGTAAAATGCAGATTGATGTCTTCCATCGGCACCACTTGCGAATAACCGCCGCCTGCCGCACCGCCTTTAACACCAAAGCACGGACCTAACGAAGGCTCGCGCAGGCACATGATGGTAAGTTTACCGATGCGGTTTAAGGCATCGCCTAAACCCACAGTGGTAGTGGTTTTACCTTCACCCGCAGGCGTTGGGCTGATCGCAGTCACCAAAATCAGCTTGCCGTCTTTTTTGCCGGTCAGGCTGTTGACGTATTCCAGCGACAATTTGGCTTTGTAATGACCGTAAGGATCCAGATGCTCGGCATCAATACCGAATTGTTCCTTAACCAGCCCGATAATGGGCTTCATGTGAGCTTGTTGGGCAATTTCTATGTCTGACATGGTTTATCTTAAGAAGTTGATGTTAATTGTCGTAGGTTGGGCTGAGGCACGAAGCCCAACGCTTTTAATATCTAATTTTGTTGGGCTTCATTGCATTCAGCCCGGCCTACAGCACTAAGGTGCGAAGCTCATTCTACCGTTCTAGTTCCGATTTTGTTACATCTTGGGTTTTAGCTTTTACAGTCTTAGACATTCCGGCTTTCGTAACTTCAATGAGTTTATCTTTCAGTTCTGGGACAGCAGCAATAGCTTTTTGGAATGCTTCGGATCCGGCAAGTTCGTGCCAAGGGCTTCCATGTGAAGTACCTTCTACAAGACGAAGTGGTGCCTCTTCAAGTCTGGTGAGTGCTGAAGAAAAAAGTCGAGCCTCGAACCCTGGATCAATTCGAGCGGCTTCACGTCGATAGCCTTCATATGCTTTTGCGACTGACGCTTTATAACCATAGTCTTCAGCAAGTCTAAATCGTTGACCGATTTGTTTTGTTGATAACCAAGCAAACCATAAAGGAGCACCTAAGCTGAGCATTGACAGTACGATATGCATCCAAATTACACCCCATTGTGGTTCCTTTTCAGAAACCGCTCCCGAAAGTAGCTCTATACGATTAGCTCCTAGATATGCTCCAACAGCCAAAGCGGATAGAAGACCTCCAACCCAAACCCACATTGACATACTGAGGCGACTTGCACGCTGATCGAACGCAGCAGCCAGCCCTTTAGTAGTATTACTTCTGTAGGCTTCTTCACATTGCTCAACAAGTTTGTCCGCTTCTTGATGCTTTTCGGAAATCTTTTTAAAAATTTCTGTTGCATCTTTGTTTCGCCCATCAATCTCGCCGTAAAGCTTTGCTGAGTCAGTTGAAAGCGTACTAATAGTTTTTCTTGCCTCTCTGAGGCTTTGCATATCGGTTGGTAATGATTCGGCAGCGTCGGTTGCATCTTGAATCTGCCGAATTTGTTCCTGAAGCCGTTCTTTGTTAGGTACAAGAGTTTCAAGTTCAGCATGTATTCCGCGCAAGCGCCTAGCAAGTGGTGCTGGCATAGCTTTATTGTCTTGGAGTATTTGCCAGCCAAGCAGTGGTTCTAAGATCGTTGAGAGCCAATTGATTGTTTCAGTAAAAGCAGGAACTGCTTGGTGTCCATTTCCATTGAACATGTTTGGAACAGTATTAGATTGTAGCAATTGTAACCGTCGTGGAACGTCTGATATACGAGCCACTAATTCAGGTTCGAGATTGTCCGGATTTGCTTCTCGAATGCGCGCAGCAAGCGAGCTTGGTATTTCTGCGAGATCATGCCGAGTCATTGCGGGGTGATGCCATCCGTGTGCTTCATTAAGCGTGCCATCGTTGGTCCATGAATTTAAGACCAGCGATGTAAGTTCATCAAGGGAATCGCAAACTGCTTCTAATGCTTCGTTCAATGCAAGTTCTCCATAACTAAGTATGTGGTCTACAAAACCTTGGACATCCAAAATAACTTAAAACACAGTGACATTAAGTTTTTCTAATGGGTTGTAAAATTATAATTCAGTTTAATGCTGGGGTTATGAGTGCTCTTCCCCAGCGTTTTGATATTTCGCCCGTTTTCGCTTAACTATAAACCGGAAACCGCTTACAAAGCGCGCTTACCTTCTCGCGCACTTTAGCAAGCACAGTTTCATCTTCCAGATTTTCCATCACATCACACATCCAATTCGCCACGTCAGTCACTTCAGCTTCTTTGAAGCCGCGTGTGGTTGGGGCTGGCGTGCCGACGCGAATGCCGCTGGTGACGAAAGGCGATTGCGGGTCGTTGGGCACGGCGTTTTTGTTGACGGTGATGTGGGCTTTGCCTAAAGCGGCATCGGCGGCTTTGCCGGTAATGCCTTTGGCGATTAACGAAACCAGCATCAAATGGTCGTCCGTGCCGCCGGACACGACATCAAAGCCGCGGGCAATGAAGACCTTGGCCATGGCTCTGGCGTTGTCGATCACTTGTTGTTGATAAACGCGAAACTCAGGTTGCATAGCTTCTTTGAAGGCCACGGCTTTGGCGGCGATAACATGCATCAACGGGCCGCCTTGGATACCTGGGAAAATGTTGGAATCGATTTTCTTTTCCAGGTCTGGATTGCTTTTGCACAAAATCAGGCCGCCGCGCGGGCCGCGTAAGGATTTGTGCGTGGTGCTGGTAACTACGTCGGCAAACGGTACTGGGTTAGGGTATAGGCCAGCAGCGACTAAACCGGCAACGTGGGCCATGTCGACGACAAAATAAGCGCCTACTTTATCGGCGATGTCTCTAAAACGTTTCCAGTCCCAAATGCGCGAATACGCTGAAAAGCCGGCGATGATAACTTTGGGTTTGTGCTCCAGTGCCAAGGCTTCGACTTGGTCGTAATCGATTTCGCCGGTTTCAAGATTTAGACCGTATTGCACAGCTTTATAGATTTTGCCGGAGAAGTTGGGCTTGGCGCCGTGGGTTAAGTGGCCGCCATCAGCCAAGCTTAAACCTAAAATAGTGTCGCCGGGCTGCAGCATCGCCATAAATACCGCCATGTTGGCTTGTGAACCGGAATGCGGTTGCACGTTGGCATAATCGGCGCCAAACAATGCTTTAGCGCGGTCGATTGCAAGTTGCTCGACGACATCGACATGTTCGCAGCCACCGTAGTAACGTTTGCCGGGGTAACCCTCCGCGTATTTATTGGTTAATTGCGTGCCTTGCGCTTCCATTACTCGCGGGCTGGCGTAGTTTTCAGAGGCGATTAATTCGATATGGTCTTCCTGACGTTGGTGCTCGGCCTCAATGGCGGCACTCAGTTCATCGTCAAAGCCTTTGATGGTCATAGATTTTTTGAACATGTTAAATCTCCTTAGGGACTAATTTTTATTGTTAATTGGTTGGATGAATAAGCAGGATTTGCAGATCGGCAACATTGGTGCCGGTCGCTCCGGTAATCAGTAAATCCCCGGAGCTTTGCAATGCGGTATAAGAATCGTTGTTTTCCAACATTGCGGTAGGGTCAACTCCTGCATCAGTCATGCGTTTTAAGGTGTTGGGGTCAACGATTGCACCTGCGGCATCGGTGGGGCCATCACGGCCATCGGTCCCGGCACTTAAAAATGTCCAATTGCCGGTTAAGCGTTGTTTTTTAGCGGCAATGGCAAATGCCAAGGCCATTTCCTGATTGCGACCGCCTTTGCCGTCACCCTTAATGGTGACAGTGGTTTCACCACCCGCTACCAATGCGATCGGTTGTGTAATGCCCTGTAAGATTAACTCTTTGGCGTGACTTACCCATTTTTCTGCTTCATCTCTGGCTTCTCCGCAGAGCTGGTCGCTGTACAGATTGGCTTGGTAGCCTAGATCTTGTGCGGTCTGAAGAGCGGCATCGACACTGATGGTATTGCTGCCAATCAACGTGTAGCCGGACTGTTTGAAAACATCATCAGCGGGCTTGGGTGTTTCTGCAACCAACCCCAGTTGGCCTTGTTGCAGATAAGTGCCAACATTGGCTGGAGTTTGTTCCCATACGCCGCGTGAACTCAGTATTTCTACCGCATCGCTAAAAGTGGTCGGGTCCGGTACGGTGGGGCCGCTGGCAATTGCACTTAAATCGTCGCCCAAAACATCAGATAAAATCAGCGCATGCAAATCGGCGGGCACCGCAAATTTTGCCATGCCGCCGCCTTTAAGTTGCGATAAGTGTTTGCGCACACAGTTGATCTGGTTGATGCTTGCACCACAGGACAAAAGTAAATTGGTGGTGGCTATTTTTTCTTCCAATGTGATGGCGTCGACAGGGTAGGGAATGAGCGCAGAACCGCCGCCGCTAATCAATACCAGTACTAATTCACCTTGTTTCGCGTTACGTAATATGGAAGCGCATTGTTGCGCGGCCTGGAAACCCGATTGATCGGGTAACGGGTGACCGGCCCCAATGACGTCGGCATGGTTGATCGATGTAACGTTTTCGTAGTTGGTAACAACAAGCGCTTTATCTGCCAATAGTTGTTTAGGAATAATGTCCAGCGCGGCTTTGGTCATCGCGCCAGCGGCTTTGCCGAAAGCAAGTACATGAACTTTTGACCATTGGTTCGTACGTTTTTTCGACTCTTTATCTGAAAAATGCGTGGTAATTTCCAGCTTATTTTTAACAAAAAATAAGCATTTTTTAACTGCTGAATAAGGATCGGCAGCCGCTACACCAGACCGAAAAATATCGGCGGCGTGAGCTCTTAAAATTTGCAGATCGTGATTCATTGTGAATTTTGTTATGCCATTTCTTTTGCTAAGGCAAAAATGTTTTCGGCATCGAGTACTTGTTTATTATCGTCAAACAATTTGGCGATACAGGCGCGGTGTAAGGCTAATTTTAAAGTGCCAAAGCCAATGGCCCCCCAGATGATCTTGCCATGACGATCGGTGCCTTTATCCATCATATCGATCCCGCCAATTCCCAACGGCGGCGTCGCATTTGCGTCGGCTATCATTTCAATGGTCGGATTATTTTGCCATTGTTCTGTAGTCAGCAACTCAACACCGGCGGCCCCGGTAGCCAGTACGATATTGGCGTCTTTAATAGCGGCTTCCCGGCCATTGCTGTCAGCAGCCTCTATCGGTGTCAGGTCAACATTAAAGCGTGCTTTCATGTCCTGGCACGCTTGAGCTGCGCGCGCCAACGTGCGTGAAGTCAGTGCAACCGTTGCACCTTCTTGAGCCAGCATGACTGCCGCGCGTTGACCTACCGGGCCGGTACCCGCCAAGACCACGGCTTTTTTACCCGCCAAGGTGCCGCTGCTAGCTAATTTAGCAACAGCCGCAGCCGCTGTTGTGTTGCTGCCGTTGCTATCGAGCATCACAGAGACTTGAAAACCAGGGAAAAAGTGTCTTTGCACGGCAATAAATAATTGCTGGCCGGCGGCCATATCGCTACCGCCAACAAAAATGGCAGTATTTTTTTTGTCTTTGGGGGCGCGAGTGAAAATAGCACCTTCAACCAGCGCAGTGATGTTTTCTGGAGTTAATCCTCCATGCCCAATGACATGATCGGCACCACCATCGTATGCGACAACGGTATCGAAAACGGAAGGGTGACTGTCTGTGTCAAATTGGAACAGCAATTTTTTCATTAGCTTACTCGGTAACCTATCTGGGAGTGGATGTTACGGGTCAATTAAGGCGCACGATTATACGCGATAAACTCAAGACTGCCGCTCTTTAGCAACGGGCCGAGTCGAGTTATCTAATTAGTAGGTTGCAAGCTTGCATGTCAAGCGCTGTTTTCGTTACCATTCACGCAGTTTACAGTACATGCATGTGTACTTAGTTCTATTTGGGGTATTGGTAATTACTTGGGCAGAGAGTATTGGATTACTTGCACGCGCGCTCGACCAAGCTCAAGAAAAAATTCAATTGAAGGAAAACAGATGAAAAACCCCGTTCATATTGCTGTGACTGGTGCCGCTGGGCAAATAAGCTATTCGCTGTTATTCCGTCTGGCGGCCGGATCATTACTCGGACCAGAACAACCTATCATCTTGCATTTGCTGGAAATTACACCGGCATTACCCGCCCTTCAGAGTGTGGTCATGGAGCTTAAAGATTGCGCCTATCCACTTTTATATGATGTTGAAGTGACCGACAATCCCAATATTGCTTTCAAAGATGCCGACTATGCTTTTTTACTAGGTGCACGTCCTCGAGGTCCGGGAATGGAACGCCGGGATTTATTGGAAGTCAACGCAGCCATTTTTGCCGTACAAGGCAAAGCAATCAATGCAGTCGCTAAACGCACGGTTAAGGTGTTAGTGACCGGCAACCCCGCCAATACCAACGCCTTGATTGCGTTAAAAAACGCTCCGGATCTTAAGCCGGAAAATTTTTCGGCAATGACACGTCTTGACCATAACCGGGCATTGAGCCAGTTAGCCGAAAAATGCGCGGTATTGCCGGCGGCAGTTAAAAAAGTAACCATCTGGGGCAATCACTCCCCGACTGAATATCCTGACATTCATCATGCCACTGTTAATGGTCAAGCCGCGCTGTCGTTGGTTGATTACCAATGGTATGTCAACGAATTTATCCCTACTGTCCAGCAACGCGGCACGGCAATAATCAATGTTCGTGGACAATCCAGCGCCGCTTCTGCAGCCAATGCCGCTATTGGGCAAATGAGAAATTGGGTGCTAGGCACCGAGCCCGATGACTGGGTCAGCATGGCCATTTTATCTGAGGGCAGTTACGGCATAGAGCCGGGACTGATATTTTCTTTTCCAGTGACTGTCGTTGATGGCCGAGTCAGCATCGTTCAAGATTTGCCTATCAACGAATTCAGCCAACAAAGACTGCACATTACTGAGGCTGAACTCAAAGACGAGCGTGATGCGGTTAGGCATTTGTTTTAGCTGATTTTTCTATCTCGTATTTATCAGTGTTACCGGCATTACTTTAGGATTTCAAATTGCAGCATTTAATTTTTATTTTCATGATTCTTGTGCTGAGCGCTTGTTCACGCACCCCGGAATATAAAGCGCCGGAAGGCGAAGCAGGGGGATGTGGCAGCTTGTATTATCGCTACGACACAGCGCATCTCACACTGCTCAAGTTGAACTTGGGAGATCGGGCACTACAAGCTAACCAAACTAGCCTAGAACTTAATGTTCCCGAAGATAAGGTCGATGCCGAAATGCTGGTATTTGCCAAAGCAACGCCCGACTATTTTTGCCATGGTCAAACGCCACAGCAACCGCCAAAATCTGTCTGGAAACTCCTTAGCGGCAAAATTACCGTTAAAACTACCGGAGCCTGCACAGCTCCTGCGTCTTGTAATACCTCTGTGGTATTAGAAGACGGCCAATTTGGAATGGAGTTTGAAAGCCAAATGTTGAAGTTCAACATCGAGAGCGTCAGTATCGATCGGGTTGCTGAAGCAGCTAAATAGAGGAGGCTCGCGCTTGCCTCATTTAGTGTCAGTCGAGGGCAAGCAGTTTTGCTCGCCCTCGACGATAACAGTTAAAGAGGTCGGCCCAAGCGTTTTTCAACCGCTTTCTTTTCCCATTCAGCACCTAGGAATGGCAGGAAATTGAATACTGATCCTGCGTGGGTCAATATGCCGATACCCCAGCCGAATGCCGGCCATAGAAACCAAAGTTTATGGGGTGTTTGAATAAGATTAAATACGGCCAACGCGCTGATGACTACAACATATTGGATAAGGTGAACGTAAAAGCGCTTAACTTTACGAACATGTTCGAATGCAAGTATTTCTTCATTACTGGTACCTTGGTTAGAGGGTGAATTCATATCTGACTCCGGTTGAATAATAGAAAAATCGATCTCAAAGACCGCTGCCAGTGATTTCAGGGATTCCGTGCTGGCCGGTTGCCCTCGTTCAATTCTCTGAATAGTCCGGACGCTGATGCCGCTTAACTCAGCTAATTGTTGTTGCGACCAACCGTGTTGTAATCTTAATTTTTGTATCAGCATAAAAAACTCCTGTTATCACCAGAGCCGAGTCTACCGTTGAGCTGAATTTTTAGTGACGACATTCCCATGACAGTCACACGACAAAAACCCGCCACCCCATGAATAATATGAATTTCCTCGTAATGATGTGCATCGAATCAACGCCCGCTAACGTTTAACGCGCCTACCCAGCCGGTTCTGTTTTTATTTGTTCGAAATACCACTTTGCCTGTTCCCAGTTAAGGTCTTGTTCCATCCGGTAATCAAATTGGCGAGGGTGGTTTTTATGCTCAATAATAAATTGCAAATGCGCCTGAGCAATGTCTGGATCATGAATACGCCAAACTAATCTGCGTGTTTTATTCCAGGTCTCATGCACAAGAAATAGAGCATTACCTCCTGCTTTTATTTCCTCATCAAGCTTGTCACAAAATGGATCAACAATAGCTTGCTCTTGTTGGGAAGGCATGCCATTTTCTATAAAATCTTCAAAGTCGATAATGAGTGAAAGATGCCAGCTAAATACCTTTTTGGGTTCAAAGTGTTTCAATGCGGAATTGAGCACCGCTACACATAGCATCCCTTCATCTTGCCATTCCAGGATACCGTAGCTTTCTTTTGGAAGAACGACTTCAATTTCCTCTACTTGTTGCTTTTCCATATCTGATAATCCTAAAGATTTTGTATATTTACGTTGAAATTGTTATTAACTGAAGATTGCCCTTGCCGACTTTAAACGCTATCTCCAACTGAATATTTCAGTAGCCAAGCATAGCGGCCAAGATCAGCTCTAGTCCTCATCTGGGGAATACAAAAATTGACACCGTATTCCTTCCATCAGACGTGCTGATAAATTGACCAAAAACAGTGTCCGGTTTTAGCGTTCCTTAGGCAAAGCAACTAAACAAAACGCTGATCATTGCCCCATAAAAAGTGATGCAGTACGGGTGATTTTGGTTTTTGGTGGATGTTTATTTCCCCTAAACCGAAACCAGAGATAAACCGGCCGCCAGTGCCATCACGCCAATGATTAAAATGCTTTTAATATTCATCATTGCCTCCTATTTGCTTTTGTAGGCTAGAAAAGAACAGTTCGCAGCTATGCATTTCATACCAAATGACTGCGGGCAACAATCAACGCACTGCATCAAAAACATACTTTACTTGCGCATCATTTAAGATCAGCTGCTTCGGTTGTTTTTGAACCCTGAGTACAAATTCATCAGAACTTGACCATGGCGCACTGACCGGAAATAACAGCTTGTCGCCACTTTGCTCCGTGGCTGAGCCAAGTTCACTTGCCCATCTTGGCGTGATTAATTGGTAGCCTTTGGCGGATTTTTTGACGGTTACCGGCCCTAAATCGGTATTTTCGTAATGGCCCACATAGTCGGCAAGCCAATGGGTGTCTTTGGGTTTAATGCTCACGCGTGCATGCAATTTGGCGAGTATGTCTTTGTTGTATTTGACGGAAGTTTCCAACAAACGGTCTGACTTAGGTTTAGCCGCCAACAATATTTCCAGGAACTTTTGCCTTATTGCGCCGCCAAATCCCAGCATTCGGCCATTCCTGAGTACAACCATGCCGATATTGTGCTCAGGCAAAAACAGCATGTCCGAGGTAAAGCCCATCACGGCGCCACCGTGACTAACTATGGTAATGC
>Ga0208751_100255_pt1 | contig 17630 bp, 17 predicted proteins | sample LakWasMet22_HOW5_2_FD_183868 | JGI IMG/M metagenome (GOLD analysis project Ga0208751, IMG submission 183868) | Freshwater sediment methanotrophic microbial communities from Lake Washington under simulated oxygen tension - Sediment Metagenome... | ecosystem: Environmental > Aquatic > Freshwater >... | reverse complement strand
TTTATTAAGGCATATCGCATATTTTATCTGCAAAACTTTAAAGACCTGACTATCTGAGACCCAATATAAAAGTCTTGTTATCAGTAGGCATAAAACATGCTTGTTGTTTGGGAATTTACAACAGCGATCTTAATGCCTCATGGCTGATAATCTATTTTCCCGCTTTGACGACCGTTTTTACGCGGATCATGAGTTTTCGCTTGATGTCGATGAGAACGAATTAATATCTCAGCATGTTGCTGATTTTATTCATCAACATCGTGATGAACTGAGCCGTTTTATTGCTCGCAAGTTAGGCTCGGAAGACGTGTCCGCGGACATTCTGCAAGATGCTTTTCTTCGCTTGAGTAGTCGACAAAGCCCCGAGGCGATTGCTAATCCGCGTGCCTTTGTATTTCGGATTGTGGCTAATCTAGTAATCGATTACCAACGTCTAAGCGTTAACCGGTTATCCCAGGATGTTGATGATGAATTTTTGCACGCTATTCCGGAAGATTTACCTTGCCCGGAAAAAATTTATCAGTATCAACAGCGTCTTGGTGCAATTCACGACGCGATAGAAGATTTGCCTGAAACGTGCCGAAGAGTTTTTTATATGAATCGCGTGGAAGGATATAGCTACTCCGAAGTTGCCGAGCGATTAAATATTTCTGAAAGCATGATCAGCAAGCACCTAGCACAGGCAATCAAGCATTGCCGGGATCGCTTGAGGCATTACTAAAAATTCCTATGGAACTAACCTAATCAGGCGTGTGACTGTAGGTGTGGGTTTTTCCGTGCGTTCAAATACTCCTACTGTCGGAACTCATTTCCCTTAAAAATTAAGACGGGAGTATCTTTTCATCCGTCATAATAAAGACCCCCTGCATTTATACTCTCGACCGCATAATGGAAAGCCAGTAAATGCTTTGTGAGTTGTTAGAGGTTTCTATAAATGCCAAATAATTGTTTAACCAAGTATGACCAAAGCCTCCGTTTCTGAAATCACTGAATTATCTGATCAAGCTATTGACTGGATCATTTTGCTGAATTCAGGCAATGCAACCGAACAAGATCGGCAATTGGTGACGCAATGGCTAAACCGCAGTCCGTCGCACCGCAAAGCCTTTGCCGAGGCCGAGCAACTCATGCTGGATATGGGCGAAGTGATGACCGCCCAATCCGGATCAAAACCGCAATCGTCTACCCCTGTCAAACGCACTCGAATTGCAAGTCATTGGCTAAGCAGTTTAGCCGTGGCAAGTATTTTAATTGCGCTAATACTGCCGTTTTCAGGCTTAATCGATCATTGGATTAGCGACTATTACACCGGCGTTGGCGAACAAAAAACTATTACTCTGGCCGATGGCAGTCAGGTATTGTTGAATACCGATACCGCGTTATCTGTAGCTTACAATGCATCGGGACGGCGCCTGACACTAAAGCGCGGCCAAGCCGTTTTTCATGTCGCTGTCGACCGCAACCGGCCGTTTGAAGTTGCTACCGGTACTGCGGTAGTCAAAGCGCTGGGTACTGTTTTTGAGGTATTGGAAGAAGCCCACGCAACACGTGTTATTGTGCAGGAACATGCCGTTAGCGTAAAAGGCCTGCACGACCAAGATTACACTGCAAGTGCTCGCATCAATGCCGGGCAACTGGCCGTTTATGATAAAGAACGTGGTCTGCAGGCACCTATTACAGTTGATCCCGCGCAAAGTTCCGCATGGCAACGCGGCAAACTGATTTTTAAAAACCAGCCGCTGGCGACAGTGATTGCTGAATTCGACCGCTACTTCCCTGGCCGTATCGTGATAGTACAGAGCCAACTGGCAAACTTACGGGTCAGTGGCGTATTCCCGATCAACGATCCAGCTGCCACTATGAGCATGATTGAGCAGATACTGCCGGTCAAAGTCAGCCGAATTACGCCTTGGTTAACGTTATTGCATGGTTGATTGTTAGATGCTTCGAAAAATTTCGAGATCAGGGAAAGGACAAGTCTTTATTTTCTAATCAGAAGCACATCATCGAGATAGTCTGTAAAAATGCGATCATAAGTCACAACCTGTATGACTTCGTATTTAGCTTGAGCTATCAATAATCGATCAAACGGGTCTTTATGATAACCCTCTAGTTCAAGCACTGTTTGTGCATGGTAAGGGGAAATTGCCAGCCACTGAAAATCTTGCGCTCCAATGTCTTCGGCAATGTGTTTGGAAGGCAAGAGTATGTTTTTAATAGCCATTTCCCATACCGATACCGAGTTAACTATGGCTCCTTCAGCCCGAATCTGTGATCATTGAACTCGCCCAACCAGTCGTAAACAATAAAGGCATCAAGCAGCAGGCGCATGATGGTCGTCGGCAAATAAGCTTTCTACTTTGTTATTGGTTTCGGCGGAATTCCAATCGGCTGCATAAGCAACCTGGCCTTTCCATGCGCCCGGGGCGGTAACCTTGTTACTGGTGTATTTGATAAGCTTGGCGACAGGCACGCCACTGCCGGCAATAATCACTTCTTCGTCCCGTTCGGCAGCAACAATTAGGCTGGTTAAGTATGTTTTGCGCATGCATAGCTGCCAATAGCTGTTTTAAAGTGGCTAACTATATTCTTTGTTCAGCAAAATTCATCCAGATCCAAAATATTTCTAACTTCATTACAAGTTTTTTGCTGCGATCCGTCTTAACAATTATGCGGCGATGGTGCCGCCTTAACGTTAAGGAGCAGACATGCGAAAAACTCAGCAAATCAGACAACCTGTTCATAATCTTGGTAGTTTCAAACTCAGTCGCATTGCCTTATTGCTGCTGGCTGGAAGTGTTAGTCTGGCGGCAATAGCGGATGGCAAACCGCAACCTTTAAATATTCCGGCGCTGCCTCTGGACAGCGCCCTGACTCAGCTGGCCGACAAAGCCGGTTTGCGTTTACTGTATTCGGCGGAACTGGCCGGTAAGTTGCGTTCCCGTCCGGTATCAGGGCAATACACCCCGGAGCAGGCCTTGAAAATACTGCTGAGCGGTTCGGGATTGAGTTTTCGTAAGACAGCGGATGATGCATTCACAGTAGAGGCGTCTGTGAATGCAGGCGAGCCGCAGTCTATGACGCTGCCGACGGTGACGGTGGTTGGTAAGGCTGAATATGATTCGACTGACCCTTACAATCCTGATTACCATCGCACCAACGCCAGCACAGCCACCAAAACTGACACGCCGATTATGCAAACACCGATGTCAATTCAAGTGATACCCAAACAGGTATTGAAAGATCAGCAGGCAATTCGAATAAAGGATGCGCTGAAAAACGTCAGTGGCATTTTCTGGGCAACCGATCCTATGTATGAAGGCTTCCAGATGCGGGGTTTTCAAGCAGATGGTGCGACTACCGTCTATCGAAATGGTTTACGCATCAGGCGCGCGCAGCACGAGGTGGCTAACGTGGAGCAGCTCGAAGTAATTAAAGGGCCGGCCGCTGCTATTTATGGGCGTATTGAACCCGGCGGCTTGATCAATGTGGTCACCAAGAAACCGCTGGATATGCCTTATTATTCTTTGGAGCAGCAATTTGGCTCTTATGATCTGTATCGAACCACGGTGGATGCGACCGGTCCCGTCAATGACGACCGGTCGCTGCTCTATCGCCTTAATTTGGCCTATCAAAATAATAATTTATTTATCGACACGATGGATCAGGAGCGGTTTTTTGTTGCTCCATCATTGAGCTGGAAGCCTAGTGATCGCACAGAGCTCAATTTGAATTTTGAGTATCAGCATGACACGCGTGTCAATTACACCGGCCTTCCAGTTATAGGCAATCGGCCTGCCAATATTCCTGTCAACCGCTATTTGGGTTTTGGATCGGATAATGAACGCGCTGTACACGATAAGCTAATCATTGGCTTCGATTGGTCGCACCAATTCAACGATGATTGGAAAATACAACATCGCTTTCATTATTACAATCTTGATTATCAAGGTAATAATCAGTCTTTTTTTAATGGGCCTGCTAACAATAATGGTACGGCGATTCGTAGCACGACAACTACACCCATTGACGATACTGATACTTACGCGACCAATATTGATCTCATCGGCAAATTTAAATTATTAGATACACAGCATCAGGTTTTAGCTGGATTTGATTATTTTTGGGAAAAACGTGATGGAGAAGGTTTTGCACGCACTCCTGCACCTGCAACCCATAGACCTATAGTTAATATTTTCAATCCGGTATACGGGCAGGTTCCTTTACCCACGGCGAAAGATTTCAATAGTTTTAGTACGCTGACTCAATCTTGGTTTGGCACTTACTTCCAGGATCAGATTACCCTATTCGATAAGCTGCACATCATGGGCGGTGGACGTTATGATTGGGCAACACGAAGCAGCGGTTCGTCTTCGACTTCCATAGAAGCTGCGCGCAACAGAGAGACTGAAGTTCAAAACGACGCCTTTAGTCCGCGCGTGGGCCTCGTTTATCAACCTTGGCCTTGGCTTGCTCTGTACGGTAATTATGTGGAATCGCTCGGTGGTGCTAATACCGCCCTGTCAGCCAGCGGAAAACCGCTCGATGCTGAAACGGCGCAGCAACACGAGGTTGGCTTCAAAACAGAATTACTCGATAAAAAATTGCTGACGACAGTCGCTTTTTATAACTTGACCAAACAAAACGTCGCCACCGCCGATCCAGCGAATCCCAGATTTTCCATTCAAACCGGAGAAGCACGTAGCCGGGGAATGGAGCTGGATGTTTCAGGACAAGTCACGGACGGCCTAAGTTTGATTGCAACTTATGCCTACACCGATACTGAAATTACCAAGGATAATCGAGGTGATCAAGGACACAGATTTTGGAATGTTCCCAAAAACTCAGGTAGCTTTTGGGTTAAATACGCTGTTCAGGAGCCATTGTTGCGAGGCTTAAGTTTTGGTGCGGGTACTTATTTAGTAGGGCAGCGTGAAGGAAATAATGCGAATACGTGGCAGATGCCAGGATATGTAAGAGTTGATGCTCTTCTCGGTTATGCATGGAAAGTTGGACATTCTACTGTTACCACTCAGCTTAATATCAATAATCTATTGGATAAGGAGATTTACGAAACGTCAGCTTTTGGTGGTTTTTTGGCACAGCCCGGCGCGCCACGTATTTTCATGGGGTCAGTTAAGGTGGAATTTTAGTAACTTTATTGGATCGAGGTAACGGGCGTAATTCCGTTATCTCACCCCGCCAGGCATAGGTGTAAGACGGTAAATACTTTAACTTAGAAGCGACTTAACGATCAGTCTCTCAAAAAATATCATGACTTTAATAACATCTGAAAACACCTGTTTGGCGCGACTAAAACGTCGTCGCAAGCTTTGGTTAAAAGTCCATTTATGGTTGGGATTACTGTTTGGTATTTATCTGGCGGTAATCGGTTTGACTGGCAGCATTCTAGCCTTTTATCCAGAAATAGATGAGTGGCTGACACCAGAGCTGTTGATCGTTAATCCACCCAGTCCAAATGCCGAATACAAACCGCTGGCGGATATTTTTTCTGCCAGTGTAACGGCAATGCCTAGCCAAGCAAAACAGGCATTTGCTGTTTATCCTCGTAACGCAGAAGCAGCTTTTCGAATACGGTATGCCATGCCTATTCGCACTGATGCCACCGAATTTTGGGAAGTATCGGTTGATCCGTACACCACGAAAGTGTTGGGAAAACGCTTGCGTTGGTCAAATGATCAAATATTTCCAACTACATTTATTGATTTTACTTTTATTCTGCATTATTCACTGCTTTTGGGAGAGCGTGGCGGCTTGGTTGTTAGTATTATCGGTGCTCTGACGATTATTTCGGTATTAACTGGGCTAATTGTCTGGTGGCCATTGACCGGTAAATGGACGCAGGCTTTGACTATTAAACGGAAAGCCAGTGTTGAGCGCCTGACTTTTGATATTCACAAAACCGGTGGCATTTATTTGGCGGCAGTGCTGTTGCCGGTGTTATTTTCCGGTATCTATATTACTGTGCCGAAACATGTTGTGCCAGTTGTCGAGCTGTTCTCTCCGGTAACTTACCGCTACTGGTTTAAATCCCTTCCCAATCCCGTTATGCCGTCGTTAGTCATGGTCGACGCGGCGGCGATTGCCAACAGCTTATATCCGGGTGGCCGAATACAAGTCATCTACGGAGCGACACAGCCGACTTCGACATTCACCGTTTGTAAGGACGGTATCAAGCATGCAGCTAGCCTATTGCACCGACGTTGTGTAGTGCTGGATCGTTACAGCGGCAAAATACTGGACATAGACGATCCGACTATAGGAACTGCAGGTGAGGTGTTTACTCAATGGCAATGGTCGTTGCATTCCGGGCAGGTCTTTGGCATGTTTGGTAGGATATTAGTATGCTTGTCTGGATTGTGTTGTCCGTTGTTGTTTGTAACGGGGGTGGTGCGTTGGGTCCACAAACGTAGGGTAAATCATCGGGCGATTAGAGGTAATAGTTAAAAAATCGGTTGAATATATTGATTGAAAACGTGTGGTGGATTTACTACCAGACAATTCGCTGTAGGCTTAAGCTGCTGTGACTAATAACTTGATAATTAGAGTGGCCTGGATGACTTAAAGTTTGGCTTATCGTCGATTGAATAATTCCTGATAAGCCCTAGCCGATTGTTCCGGCTCATGATCAAACAGTCCGCCGATTACCGCCAATAAATCAGCACCTGCCTTGAGTAAAGATTGCCCGTTTTCGGGCAAGATGCCGCCAATGGCAACGATAGGCACATTTAGTTTGGCTTTGGCTTGATGCAGGGTTTGCAGTTGGGCAGGGGCGGCTAATGGTTTGGAGGTAGAGGGAAAAAACCGGCCAAATGCTACGTAATTTGCTCCTTCAGTTTCTGCAGTAATGGCCAGTTCGAGGGAGTTGTAGCAGGAGACGCCAATGATGGCATTCTGGCCTAATTGTTTTCTTGCTTGAGCAATGTTGCCATCGGTTTGTCCTAAATGCACGCCGTCTGCGCCGATGGTTACAGCCAATTCGATGTTGTCATTGATTATCAGCGGGACAGTGTGTTGGCGGCAGAGTTCAAGTAACTTAGCTGCTGTAGCTACTGCATCTATTGGATTTTTATCGCGATATTGCACAATGACTGCACCGCCACGGATTGCTGCGGCTACTTCCTCGAGTAGGGTGTCGGTGGTTTTGTTGTCTGGTTGGGTGATGGCATAAAGTCCGCGAGTTGGTAGGTTGATCATTCTTCTTCAACCCAGAACAAACGTTGCGGAATCATTTGGCCTTTGCCGGGACGGTAGGCGTGACTTAGGCTGTTCCATGTGTATTCCTGAGCTTCCATAACAGCTTGGACCGGATCGAGTCCGTGTGCCAGTAGCGCGGCAATAGCTGATGCCAGTGTGCAACCGGAGCCGTGGTAGCTATCCGGCAGTCGATCCCAATGGTAAGTTTCCCAAAGCCGCTGGTCATGGAATAGTTGATTGGCAACTGTGGGCGTAGTTTCATGGCCGCCGGTGATAAGGACGTATTTGCAACCGGTTTCCAACAGTGTCAAACCGCAATTATTAAGGGCTGTTAAGCCCGTAAGCCTGCGAGCTTCTTGGCTGTTAGGGGTAATTACTGTTGTTAATGGCAATAATAAATCTTTAATGCTGGCAATCAGCTGATCGTTCGATAATTCGGCGCCGCCACCGGCTGCTAGTACGGGATCGAGTACGACCGGAATATGTGGATGTTGTTTGATGATTGTATGAATAGCGGCAACGGTTTCGTGATGTCCACAAAGCCCGATTTTAAAAGCGCTGACGGGTAAATCATCAAGTAATGTGTTGGCTTGGCTGACAATATCTTCCGGTCGTTGAGGAATTAGTTTGGTGACATTGCGGGTATCTTGCTCAGTTAGCGCAGTGATAACGCTGGCTGAATGACATTGGTGGCTGATCAAGGTTTCGATGTCGGCCTGAATACCAGCGCCGCCGCTGGGGTCATGGCCGGAAAAACTGAGGACAACTGGACGGGTAGGGGGCATGAGAACTCCTTAAAAGCTGTCTGGGATGTAGCTGGTTTGATAGGTATTGATGCAATGATTGGCAGGTAGGGTTAGCCGTCATTGCTTACACTTTATAGAAAAGCTTTTTTGAGAAAACTACTGAAGTTTTACGACGCGTCGAAGACGCTATTTTGAGATGAAGCTACCGGGCAGTTTAACTGCCCGGTAACCAATACAGCTTACTTCTGTTTGTTACGTTCGCTAACTTCTTTGATAACTTCGTCAGCCACGTTTTTCGGGCACGGTAAATAGTGCGAGAACTCCATGGAGAACTGTCCACGACCTGAAGTCATGGTACGTAAGTCACCGATGTAACCAAACATTTCGCTCAATGGTACATCTGATTTAATACGCACACCGCTTGCGCCCGCATCCTGAGATTTGATCATGCCGCGACGACGGTTAAGATCGCCGATAACATCACCTACGTGATCAGATGGTGTAAACGTATCTACCTTCATGATTGGCTCCAATAATTGCGGGCCGGCTTTAGGGATAGATTGACGGAACGCAGCTTTTGCGGCAATTTCGAAAGCAATCGCTGATGAGTCAACGGCGTGGAATGCACCGTCAGTCAGGATAACTTTGAAGTCCAAGATTGGGAAGCCTGCCAATACGCCTTTGTCCAACATGCTCTTAAAGCCTTTTTCAACCGCTGGCCAGAATTCGCGTGGTACGTTACCGCCGGTAACAGCAGATTGGAATACAAAGCCGGTGCCTGGTTCGCCTGGCTCGATCTTGTAGTTGATCTTGCCGTATTGACCAGAACCACCTGATTGTTTCTTGTGGGTGTATTCGTCTTCAACCGGTTTGGTGATTGTTTCGCGATAGGCCACTTGTGGCTTACCAACAATAACTTCAACGCCGTGAGTACGTCTTAAGATGTCGACTTTAATATCAAGATGCAACTCACCCATACCTTTCAGGATGGTTTCGCCGCTGTCTTCATCAGTTTCAACGTGGAATGATGGATCTTCCTGAATCATTTTTCCTAAAGCGATACCCATTTTTTCTGAGGCAGCTTTGTCTTTAGGGCTAATTGCTAATGAAATAACAGGATCCGGGAACACCATCGGCTCTAAAGTCGCTGGAAATTTTGGATCGCACAGGGTGTGTCCTGTTTGAATGTTTTTCATACCTAATACAGCAACAATATCACCGGCTTGCGCTGATTCTAATTCGTTACGGGTATCAGCATGCATTTCAACGATACGACCGATACGCTCGGTTTTACCGGTGAATGTGTTAAGTACGGCAGTACCTTTTTCCAATTTACCTGAGTAAATACGTAAGAACGTTAATGCACCAAAACGATCATCCATAATTTTGAATGCTAATGCACGCAATGGCTTTTCAGCATCAACAGTTGCAAACAAGCCGGTTGCATTACCTTCTAAATCAACTTCAGGTTGTGGATTAACTTCAGTTGGGCAAGGTAGATAATCGATTACGCCGTCAAGAACCAACTGTACGCCTTTGTTTTTAAACGAAGAACCGCAGAAAGTCGGGAAGAAATCAAGATGAATTGTACCTTTACGAATACAACGTTTAATGGTTTCAATGTCTGGTGTTTCGCCTTCAAGATAGGCTTCCATAACATCATCATATTGATCAGCTACTTGGTCGATCAATTTCTCGCGCCATTCTTTTGCCTGTTCCACCATGTCGGCTGGAATGTCTTGAATAACGTAATTCATTGGATCGCCAGAGTTATCCCAGATCCAAGCTTTTTCGGTTAATAAATCAACCACGCCTGAGAATTCGTCTTCTGTACCAATTGGTAAGGTCATAACGACAGGCACTGCACCTAATACGTCTTCAACTTGTTTAACAACGCGGTAGAAGTCGGCACCGATGCGGTCCAATTTATTGACATAGATAACGCGCGCTACTTTAGAGTCATTCGCATAACGCCAGTTAGTTTCTGATTGAGGCTCTACACCGCCTGAACCACAGAAAACGCCGATACCGCCGTCTAATACTTTTAATGAACGATACACTTCGATTGTAAAATCAACGTGTCCCGGGGTGTCGATAATGTTAAAACGGTAATCTTTCCAGAAACAAGTTGTCGCCGCAGACTGAATGGTAATCCCGCGTTCACGCTCTTGATCCATAAAGTCGGTGGTGGTTTCGCCATCGTGTACTTCACCAATTTTATGAATTTTACCGGTGAGTTTTAAGATACGTTCAGTTGTTGTGGTTTTACCCGCGTCAACGTGCGCGAAAATACCGATGTTTCTATAATGAGCTAAATCTGTCATGTGTTTACTCTAAAAGTTGGGCATAAAAAACTTGTTGGTGACCACCCTTTTGTATCAACTCAGAGAGTATCCACTCAGGAGGGTTCGGACCGGGGCTGATGCGCTAAATACCTAAAGTCTCAGTGAGTTAACCCAAGTCCATGATGACTGGGAAACCATCGGTTTGGATGAAACGCGTCGGGAGTTTAGTAGATAGCTCAAAGCCAAGTGAGGAGGTGTTATTTTAAAGTCACCATCACCGCTCACTATTCCAGCTTCGAAAGGCCGCCATTTTAACCTAAAAACTTTGTAAAGATAAAAGAAAACCATTTGCTTGCCACAGGTGAGTGTTGGGGATGTTAAATATTCGCAACACTTTTGCCATAAAGGCGCCAGAGTTTAGGGAATTATTTGTAATCAGCGCGGCATGCTAAAATGAAAACCATCTTGGCTGTTTTGGCGATGTGTTGTCGGCCCTGATTTTATGAATTGGGTAGGATCCCATTAATCTTAGGTGCAGCGTGAATCCCAAAAACAAAATTTTATTTGCCGGTGACCCACACGGCAACTTCCAACCATTGATCGAGGCAGTGCGACATTACCGGCCGGAAGCGGTGGTATTATTGGGCGATTATGACTTGGCGTTACCATTGGACGTGTGTCTGCAAGAAATAATGGATTTAACCGACATTTGGTGGATTGCGGGTAACCATGATTTTGAGACGCCGGCTAAGCACAATAATCTTTTCTCATCAGGTCTAGCCGATAAGGGCTTGCATTTAAGAGTGGTTGAGATAGCCGGGTTAAGGATTGCCGGATTAGGTGGTATTTTTCTTGGCCGGGTTTGGTATCCGCCGCAACCCCCTAAATGGCTGGATAAGCAGCATTTTTTGACTAATCAATTTCCCGGCAAGCTTGATATTGATTTATCACTCAAATATAAATCAGCCATTTGGTACGATGAATTTGAAGCCTTAAAGTCGTTAAAAGCCGATATTTTAGTGACTCATGAAGCGCCATCTTCGCATCGGCATGGCTTTAGGGTTATTGGTGAATTGGCGGCGGCGATGGGCGCCAAGCATATCTTTCATGGCCATTTGCACGAAAATTATTCCCGAGTAATTAAAAATAACGTGCGGGTATTTGGTGTCGCGGATAAGGCGGTGGCTAATTTACAGGGTCGTACCTTAAGTCAAGAAATCGATGGTCTCTGCAAAATACTATAAATTTCAGTCAAGAAAACCCTGAATCCGCCGCCTTCGGTTGCAATTTACGCTCCATGCTCCCTCAATATGAATACCTCCAAAGCTCAACAACGGCTTCAAGCTTATGCAGCGCGCAATGCCCAAGCTGATAAAGACGTGGTCAGTCACAGAATCTGGGAAAAAATTTTGTTGCTACCTGTTTATCAACAAGCCAAGACCGTGCTTTGGTATTTGCATTGCAGATCAGAAGTAAGAACCCAAGCGACGCTATTAACGCAGCTGACAACAGATAAATGCATCGTCATTCCATACTGTACGAAAGATGAGCAAGGGTTTAACTCATTAGGATGTTGGCATTTAGAAGATTTTGCTGAGTTAGTGGCTGGCACCTGGGGAATTTTGGAACCACCCAAACATCGCCGGCAGGCACCCGGCAAAGTCATCGCGCCAGAACAGTTAGATATGTTGTTAGTGCCGGGCGTGGCATTCGATCGACATGGCGGACGACTAGGTAACGGAGCAGGTTATTACGATCGATTGTTACCTCATTTGAGATCTGATGCATTGATCGTCGGCGTTTGTTACGAATCCCAATTAATTGATGAGTGCGTTATGGAAGCACATGATGTTTACATGGATTTTGTGATCACCGAACAGGGTTGTTACTCAGGATTCGGGCGTAGGAGTTTTTGCTGATGGATTTTCAGGCTGTTAAAATTGCCCTTAATTCCTCGCCCGCGCTTGTCATTGATGAAGCGGCCATTGTCGAATGCTTGCAGGTGTTAAGTCAGCTTCGGGCGCAATCCGGATGCAAAGTTTTATATTCCGTTAAAGCGCTACCGCTGTCTTATGTGTTGGAAACCGTTAAACTTTATGTCGACGGGTTTTCGGTCAGCTCCTTGTTTGAGGCGCGCTTGGCCAACGAAATATTGGCGGGGGCAGGTAGCCTGCATCTGACCACGCCCGGCATTAGAGCCGATGAAATCGATGAACTCGGCAGTCTTTGCACGCACATCAGCTTTAACTCCTTAAGCCAGCATCAGCGCTATGTTGATTTGATACAAGCACAGACTTCAATCGGTTTGCGCGTCAATCCCAAGCTGTCTTTTCTTGAGGACGATCGTTTTAATCCCTGCGGGCAGTATTCCAAATTGGGCGCGGACATCGCAACAGTTAAGCCTTATCTGGCGCAAGTTCAGGGCATACATGTACATAATGTTTTTTCTGCCACTGATGTGTTTTCGTTAATTAAAACGTTGGATAAAGTTGAGCTCGAACTGGGTGACAGTCTGGCCGATTTACGTTGGGTCAACCTGGGTGGCGGTTACTTATTTAATCAAATCGCCGATCTTGGCCCGTTGATCGAGCGAATCATCCGACTAAAAAACGACTTTGCTGTTGACGTATATATCGAACCCGGCAAAGCGCTGGTAGGCCACGCAGGGCATCTGGTCAGCACGGTAATCGACAGTTTTGTCAGCGACGGCAAGACCGTTGCCATTCTGGATACCTCCATCAACCATAACCCGGAAGTATTTGAATACCAGCGCCAGCCGGAATGTCACGAGCATGATAGTAATGGTCAACACGCGGTAATTCTGGCGGGTTGCACTTGTTTGGCGGGCGATGTCTTTGGCGAATACCGCTTTGCCGAACCGTTAAATATTGGCGATAAAATCGTTTTTAAAAACGTCGGGGCTTACAGTTTAATTAAGGCCAATCGATTTAATGGCTACAATCTGCCGGATATTGTTGTGGTCAAAGACAACCAGTTGCAGCCTATTAAGCACTACAGCTACCAGGATTACCGCCAGCAATGGCTGGTAAATTAATTAACATCCACAGCATAGGAATCCAAACATGAAAGCAGTATTAATGACCGCAATCGGCGGCCCGGAAGTATTAAAAGTACAGAATATTGTTGAACCGGAAATTACCCAACCGACGCAGATTAAAATCCAGCTGAAAGCAGCCGGCGTTAATCCGGTCGATACCAAAGTCAGGAGCCACGGCTTATTCGACGATCATGGATTGCCTGCAATTTTAGGTTGCGATGGTGCCGGTGTAATTACCGAAATTGGTAGTGGCGTGGTTAATTTTAAACCCGGTGACCACGTTTGGTTTTGCAACGGCGGACTGGGGAATGCCCCTGGTAATTATGCCGAAACCACGGTCTTGGACCAACGCTGGGCGAGCTTGAAACCGGCAACCCTATCGTTTGCTGAAGCCGCTGCTGCGCCGTTGGTATTGATTACGGCTTGGGGCGCGTTGTTCGACCGCGGCAGTCTTCAACCCGGCCAAACCGTGTTAATTCATGCCGGTGCCGGTGGTGTCGGTCATGTCGCAATTCAATTGGCCAAAATCCGCGGCGCCCGAGTTATTGCCACAGTCAGCGACGCACAAAAAGCGCAGTTTGTTAAAGATTTGGGCGCTGATGAAGCGGTTATCTATAAACCCAGCGGTTTTGCCGATGCGGTTAACGCTTTAACCGGCGGTAACGGTGCCGATCTGGTCTTCGATACCGTGGGACCGGCCGTGTTTAAAGAAAGCATTGCCGTTACTGCGCATTTTGGTCGCTTGATAACGTTACTCGACCCCGGCGAATTGAATCTGGCCGAAGCCAGGTTGCGCAATTTATTAATCGGTTTCGAACTGATGCTGACGCCGATGCTGAGAAACCTGGACACCGCCAGAGATAAACACGTTGAAATTCTTAACCAATGCGGGCAATGGATTGATGAAGGGCATTTGCAAATTCACGTCAGCCAACAGTTGCCGCTGGAGCAAGCAGCGACGGCCCACCAGCTTATAGAAGCAGGGCACACGACCGGTAAAATCGTGTTGGCTATTGCCGATTAAGAAGCCGCTAAATCCAACAGGCTGATTACCTTCAACCTGATCGCCAGCCGCATCAGCTCGATGTCGCTGGCGACGCCGAGTTTACGCTTGATCAGGTAATGGCAATTGCCGACGGTTTTCGGGCTGATGTTCAGCGTTTGGCCGATGTCTTCCGTTGTTTTCGCCTCGACCAGCAAGCGCAAAATCTCGAATTCCCGCACCGTCAATGTCTCTAATGCGAGCCGTTCGCTGCCGAGTTTTTCCAAGGCCAACACCTGGGCGATGTCGCTGCTCAGGAAGTGATGCCCGGTATAAACCTCGCGAATCGCACGCAGCAATACCTCCGGCTGACTGCTTTTGGTGACATAACCCAAGGCACCGGCGCGAGTGGCTTGCAGCGCAAATCCAGGGTTTTGGTGCATGCTGAATACCAGGATTTTCGCGTCCGCACTGCGCTGTTTAATGCGGGCAATTACTTCCAGACCACTTATTCCAGGCAGGGAAAGATCGGTAATCACCAAATTGGGGCTACATTCCTTAAAACGCAGATAAGCCTCGGCGCCCTCCGCGGCTTCCGCGACCACTTGCATGTCAGGTTGTTTCGCCAGTAGCGCACGGTAGCCTTCGCGGACAATGGCGTGATCATCAACCAGCAAAATACGGATAGTTGCCGTATTAATCATGCTTGTGCCTCGGCACCGGAACGAATCGGCAGTTCGACGTCGATAATAAAGCCGTGCGGCTGGGCAATCGTCAATGTCAGCCGTCCATGCAACTCGATAACGCGTTCGCGAATACCCAGCAAGCCGATGCCGGACGCTCCAACCGATGGCACCTGGTTGGCAATGCCGTCGTCTTTAACGGTTAAGGCGATCGCATCTTCAGTAATTGCCAGTGTCACGTTTGCGTTCGCCGCCGCCGAATGTTTAGCGATATTGGTCAGGCATTCCTGCACAATCCTGAACAGCGTGACCGCCAACCGCTCCGGCAGCGCGGTGCAATCGCCGGTGATGCTCAGTTGGTAACGCGTTTTGCCGCCGCTGCGCACATTCCAGCCATCAACCAGGCTATTGAGACAGGCAGTTAACCCTAGCCCGTCCAGCTCGGCAGGCCGTAAACGTCCCAGTAAGTCGCGCACACTGTCCATCATATGCTGGGAAATCCGGCTGATATGGTCGGCCTCCTCAATCAAGCTCGGACATTGTTGTTCTGCCGTATGCGCGATCGAGGCAGCAACGGCATTGATGGCGGCCAGGCATTGACCGAATTCGTCATGCAGTTCGCGGGCAAGATAACGGCGTTCTTCTTCCTGAAGATTGATCAGCTTAACGGCCAGTTTTTGGCGGCCGTCAAGAAGCTGCTGCTGACTATCTGCCAGTTGATTAACCTCTTCGGCGATACGCTGCCATTCAAACAATTTAAACCGCGGCAAACGGTAATCTAAATTGCCTTTTTCCATCCGCGCCAAGCCATTGACGATAATACGCGCCGGTCGCAACGCGCGGCTGACGCTTAGATAAACCAGCGTGCAAACCGCCAAAATAGTTATTGCAGATAACCCCAGCAAGCTACGGATATTGCCCCAAACCCTAGCAATTTCCATGTCAGCGCTGGGCGTGACCGTTACTGAACCGGCCATCCCGCCGTCGAATTTAACCGGTTGCGATATACCCAATCCGGGGCTGAACAGCAGGCGGTAAAGAAACTCGAAACCGCCCGGCCAGCTTGGACTGGATAATTTTTCGCCGTTACAAATATTGCGTGTAAGGCTGCCATCTGCCGGTACGAAACTGACGCACACACCGGCTGAATTGCCGGATTGTTTCCACAACTCAAAATCCGGAAACGGATTGGATTGACCTAATCCAGATTGAATACGTAATAGTTGTAATTCCAGTTGCTTGCTCAATGACTCGGCGACTATTTGCGTTTCTTCTCTGGCTTGCCGGTCATTGCTGTAAAGCACATAGACTGCGGTTGTCACTAGACACATCAATGCAACAAAAGCAATGCGGGAAAGTAAATGGAACTCTAGTTTCATGGTAAGCCTGTGAAAGCGATGTGGATGCCGGATCAGCCGGCGATGCCAGTATTTTAAGAGGCGTTACACCTACTGAAAACCCCGCCAGATAAAACGCGGGCAAATTGCCCGTGGTTTGTGGGCAAATATCGGCTTACGGCACACCCTTCCTTCCGTAAGCTGTGTCTCGACTCGGACAAGCTCATCGTCCGGGGGAAATTCATTTAACACTCTACATGACAAGGAAAAACCAATGGCTAATTATCTTTTTGACGACGCTAACATCAATTGGCAAACCCTCGAAGGTTTTGAACATTTACATTATTCAATTCTCGATATTGATGAACAGAACAAAATCGTTGATGTGCTTTTTAAGTTTGCCGCACACCAGCAGATTGTTTTGCACCGGCATAAGACGCTGAATAAAACCTTTGTGATCCAAGGCGAGCATCGCCTTTATGAAGCTGACGGCAGGCTTAAGGAAGTCAGGGCAGTGGGCAGTTACACGTCCAGCCAGCCCAGTGATGAACCACATCTAGAAGGAGGTGGCGACCTGGATGTCATCGTTTTTTTCAGCATTCGCGGCGGCGAGGGCGCGTTTTATGAAATTCTTGATGATGATTTGAACGTCATTGTCACACTCGGTATGCAGGACTTTATCGGGTTGTACAAAGCCCAACACAATAGCTGAGGAAATCATCATGAATCGACTGACAGCCACGTTAATCATCATAATTATTACGCTATTTTCAAGCAGCGCCGTCAATGCCGTCCAACGCATCGCCGTTTTAAATTTTGAATTAAACGATATTACGTCCCTGCCCAACACGCAGCAGGAACAACTGCGCACGGCATCTATCGGGCCATTGTTGGAGCAGGCGTTAAGTCAGGATGGGAATTGCGAAATTATTCAGATCAATGCCGCTGATCAAATGGTGGCCAATTCGAGCTTTGGGTATCTATTTCGCTTTAATGATCTGGCGGCCAAGCTTGGTGCACAGGTGGGTGCTGATTGGATTGTCGTTGGCCAGCATAGCAAGCCCAGTTTCTTGTTTTCGTATTTGATGGCGCATCTGATTAACGTGAAAACTCAAACTCTTGCCGCAAACTTTGCTATTGAACTTAAAGGAAATCATGAAAAGGTAACAAAGCGAGGTGTTAGAGTGCTTGCCACTAAAATCGATGCGTCGATTAATAGGTAATTTGTACAGTCATCAATCTTGTAGCGTTAATTGGGATAGAAAATGTTAAAAATTTCATCGAATTGATCGTCAACCAGATTGATGATTCGGCTCACATC
>Ga0208751_100253_pt1 | contig 17678 bp, 17 predicted proteins | sample LakWasMet22_HOW5_2_FD_183868 | JGI IMG/M metagenome (GOLD analysis project Ga0208751, IMG submission 183868) | Freshwater sediment methanotrophic microbial communities from Lake Washington under simulated oxygen tension - Sediment Metagenome... | ecosystem: Environmental > Aquatic > Freshwater >... | reverse complement strand
TAGTCTTGGTAGCCGTATCACCATTGATGGAATGCAGCGCATTGCTTCCTTACTAGACCAGCGTGACGTTGACTTTAAATTGGCTTTAAAAGATAAGGAAATTCCTATCTATATGATGTCAAATCAATTACCCATGTTGCAACTTGGGCGAAAACTACCGGATGTGAGTGGTCAGAAAGCAGCGTATTGCCAGCCAGAGGGGGCAAAGTACCAACAACGAATGCTCGCCAAAACCCCCATCATAGCGTTTAGTGATCCGAATGATCTTTTAAGCTATGCAATACCGAATGGTTTTGTAGACAAGTATTTAGATTCCAGGCTTTGCATTGACGTAACCAACATTAATATTAATGTAGCCACAATTTTCGATGCTTTTGGATTAGGAAAAATGGCTAGCCCAATAGATGCGCATGTAGGATACGATGTGGATGACCGAGTTGTTGCGTTAGTTGCTAAAGGTATAGGCAACAAAAACACCGCTAAAATCGTTAATGAACGTTGTCGCTGGACTGAGACTATAGATTAAAGCTACTTGTAAGATGTGCCGACCAGTTAACTAAAGCTGTAACTAATCGGTTTTAGGACTACCAAGCATTTCAAAAAATCTATTTACAACTTTCCTTAAATTTTATTAAGCTAAAGGTGTAAACCATATGACGGTTAAAGCTTTTTTGTAAACAATATTTAGGCTCCATATCACTGTAAGTTTTGAAGAAGGGGTGTTCCCATGGCTTCGGACAATAGATTGGGTCGAATAATAAAGGGGCTCTCTGATTCCTCCTTTGTTGATTTTGAGAGCTGGCCTACGCCGGATGAAGGGGCAATCCCTGACAAATATCGATCTCAATACCTGAATCGTAAAAATGCAGTCAAAATGTATCTAAATGGCTGCCCAGAAAATGTCTTGCGTGAAAAATTTGGTTTCGGCCGGAGCCAAATTTATCGTCTAACAACCGAACGTTGCCTACAACTTCACCCTGATGGCCTTATCTATGGCTGGCGAGGGTTATACCAAACCTACGAATAAAGCCCTATACACGCACAAAAACGGTAGAAATTGACTCATTTGGCTACGGATCGGCAGGGGTCATGCAATCGGTTCTTGATCTCCACCCTGAACTTCGAGCATCCTTTGAGAAACGCATTTTTAAAAGCCACCGACAACATGAGCTAGGGGAAGCAAAACGTCCACGTCTGACACTTTGGAAATGGTTTTTAGATGAGTTACAAAAACTAGGTTACAAACAACTTAATCAATGGCCTTTCAATACCCAAAACATGGGATATGTTACGGTGTGCAATTATATTAAAGATGTTTTGGAGGCCAATCCAAAGCAAACCGCACGGGTCTTAGGTGGTCCTGACGTAGAGAAAAAACTTATTTCTGGTGATGGTGTTGATCGACCAGTCGTGAGTATTTTTCAACGTGTAGAAATGGATGCTCATAAAATCGATGGCAGGTTTTGCGTGATGATGCCCGGCATGGATGGAGACTATGTTCCCAAAATAATATATCGGATTTGGGTCATTGTTATATTAGACGTGTGTTCCCGTGCTGTATTGGGCTACTACCTAAGTATGGGCAAAGAAGTGTCCAAAGATGATGTTTTACGCACGATCAAAATGGCCCTTACTCGTTGGCATCGTCGGATACTTTCATTCAGTGACAATGCTTATCAAGATGGGGCCGCCTTGCCATCTGGAGTTTCAGATCAATATGTCGGTATTTGTTGGGATGAAACAAGTGTCGATGGAGCACTTGCTGAAACTTGTAAACATGTTGAAAAAGTTCTGATCGATGTCGTTGGCTCTAAATTATTAACTCCAAAATCAGGTTTTTCAAGCCGTCGTAGCAAAGACGATCGTCCATTCATCGAATCATTCTTTCGCAATTTAGCCTCAAAAGGTTTTCAGAGATTGTCCAACACTACAGGTGCAAAACCCAGTGAAAAAAAAGGGAGAGACCCTGATAAAGTCGCCTTTACTAGCCAATTTCAGTTGGAATACGCCGAAGAACTCCTTGACGTGATAATAGCAAACTATAACGCAACACCACACACGGGGCTAGGTCATAGGTCTCCGCTTGAATATATACAGTTCATTAGTTCAAGACCAGGTATATCAATTCGTTGTGCTGACTCCAATTCTGTACAGGGTATATTAACTTACCGAAGAAAATGCCGTGTTAATGGAAATCTTAAAGACGGTCGGAAACCCCATGTTAATTTTGAAGGGGCAAGATACACCAATGAAACCCTTCAGCAACGATTTGATTTAGTCGATAATTTTATATGGGTGGTTAATCATCTTGAAGATGACGCACGAGTAGTACAGGCTTCGACTATTGATGGGCAAGTGCTTGGAATACTCAGAGCAAGTCCTCCGTGGCATAAGCTGCCTCATAGTTTAAAGGTTCGTCAAGCAATTAATGCTGCTCTGCGTAAAGGAAAGTTTCTAATTTCGTCCAATGTTGACGCGGTGGAAGCTTTCCTTGAATATTCTGAGTCACAGCCTAACGGTAAGTTGCCAGTTCATCCTACATATCTTGAAATACGTCGCATCTTGGCGCAGCAAGCGAATCAAAATATTGGTCAGACTGTTCTTGACACTGCAATGTTAGTGGCCAGTAAAAACACACCAACAGGGCTTCCATTGAAAGCGGAAGTAACAAAAACTGGTATTACTGATGATGGCGACAAACTTCCTCCTAGGCGAATGGCTGCCTCAGACTGAGGAATCTTTGTGGAAAACAAAATAGATTATCGACATCCAATTTTGCGGCAAGACTATGCGGTCTATACCCCTCCAATGGATAGAATGATCAATACCATTGGTGATTGGATCGATCAAGGAATAAGCGGAGGGCATATCTATGGACCTTCGAGATTTGGCAAATCAAGAGCAGTAAAATGGTACTTGAGGAAAATACTAGAAGATCGATTCAAGCGCATGCTTCCTCTAGTGGTATGGAATAGGCGTGATAGTTTGATGAGTGAGGGCGAATTTTGGAATGTCCTTTTAGGGGCCGCAAAATACGAGTTTTGTGATCCCTTAAAACAAAAAACCAAAGTGGCTGCAAAATTTTTATTCGAACAACAAATGTTTACTTTAGCTCGATCTGCTCGTGGAAATTATGTTCTTCTTTTGATTGATGAGGCCCACGACATGACGCTAAAGGAATGGAAGTGGTTGCTGGGCCTACAAAATTCATTGGATGACCAGGGAATACGTTTTCGTGTAATTTCAATCGGATCGTATGGGCTTCAATATCAACCTGACTATCTTGCTAGAACTGGGAACGCCCATATCGCGGCCCGTTTTTATGCTTGCGACACACGGTTTCATGGCATTCGATCACGTAACGAACTGGGATATGTCCTAACAGGTTATGACCTTGATTCAGAGTGGCCGAAGAATAGCGGTATCACTTATCTTCAATATTTTTCGCCTGATGCCTTTTCACAAGGGTGCCGTTTTCTTGAGTGCGTAGAGACAATATGGACGGCTTTTGAGCAATTAATCCCTCCTAATATGAAACCTAAGCCAGGTGCATCAATTGAGATTCCAATGCTCCATATCTCATTTACAATTGAGCAGGCACTTCACCGTCTCGGTTCCGGCGAGGATTGGGGCAGTGTAACGAAATTTCAAAGTTGGCTTGAAATGGTAGCCAAGACAGGATTTACCGATCATATGAGGAAGATTTCTTAATCTAATACAAACTCGATGGGTACCAGATCAAATCATAATCGTAATCGTAATCGTCTTCCCAAGATCAATTGGGGCAGGGGGCGTTTAATTAAGCATGAATCTTTCGTATCTTTTGCAGCTAAATTCTGCCGGTTAAACCGCCTTACTCCTAAACAGTTTAGGGTATTTTGGAATACCTCAATAAATGTAATCGATAGCGATCACCAAGAAGAAAAAATTAGTCTTATCGCTCGTATTCTTGATGAGCCAAAATTAGTTGTCAGAACGGTATTTGAAAATAGGCGTTTGGATAAGAGCTGGAATTTAATGGATACGAAAAGCAATAGAAACTGGTACGATAGTATTTCTTATTGTCCTGAATGCTTAAGCGGCGGTTTTCACGGAAATTTCCATGAAAGCGATTGGTTAAAGAAATGTCCAATTCACTATATTAATTTAACGAGCGAGACGCTTCATTACTCGCCTAAAATGAAGATTGATAGATATTTGTCGCAGTTTTTATGTTTATTGGATTTGAAATGTCCGGGATGGGGTATTTTAGACATTAAATGCCGCTTGAAAAAAGGTAAAAAAGAATCAAAACTTCTTAACAAATTTCTTAGTTGGCGTGCGGAGGCTGAAAAATATGTAGATAGATGGCCAAAAAAATGCGTAGGAATATTTGGCAGCAATTTTAATTGTGAACTAAACGAAGATGGTAGAGCTTTTAGTCGTCATTATCTGCTAAAACAATTAAGTTGGTTTACACCTAAGCCAGAAGATTTAAATCAGCTATTTACCGACAGCCCTCATTATACAGAGCTAGAAATCCTGCAATTCCCAAGAGTTACAGCGAATGAGCTTCTGTCTTTACTTTCAACTAGCCAATGGCACGAGTTGCTCGATGCATACAAATTTGTATCGTTCCCAAATGGAGCGCAACATACTTTCAAACAAATAGCTGAAGCAGAAATCAATAATATAGTATTAAGACACCCACCTCAAAAATGCGATTGCACATGGGGTGTTAATAGCTCTCATGGGTTGATTAAATGTTCGCCAGGTGAGCTCAAGTATTACGGCAATTACTATTGCCCTTATGAGTTTGCTAAAAACAAACTATATGATAACTGGTTAAACAATGACTTAAAACACCGAGAAATATCGGGCAATTTTATAGCTGATAAAACTATGCCTAGATATAACAAGCCAGCAATAATCTTTGGTTATTCCTTTGAAGGACGAAATGGTAGTAAAGAACTTAATTGGTCATTTCATTTACATCACCTTTTTAGGAAAATATTAGAAAAAGTAGTATTCGCAGAGATATGTGAAATATCCACTTGGTTAGCATCTATTAATAATGATATTCCACCAACCTTCCGCAAACGCGCACGACCCAATATATATCTTGTTCAAAGTAAACGCTCAGAGATGCATCTTATAAGTTGGCCTCCGAATAGAAATTACAGCTATGAATGATAATCGTAGCCAGTTGGTGTCAGTGGTCCTATTGTTGCGAATCGGAAATCTATCCACAACCAAATAACCAGGTGCCAAAATAGTGCGTATTCCAATGAAATCCGCCACCGATTCCAATTTTATAACGATAAGGGTAATTTGTCGGTCAAGTTGTAAGCGCACGCGCTATAAATCAAGCCTTGGGGCGGAGCGGTATGTAAAATCGATAATCAAAATCCGCATTATTCCGTGCTCTTCCAAACACAGGTAAGCCCGGAACCCGCACCAAGGGCTGTGAATGCTTACGGTCAAGTTGACCCGCTGGTTAGATTACCGTGTCGAAGCGCTGTGAGTTTCTTTTTGGCTTTCAACGACACCAATATTTCCCGAGCATCCGTGCCGTAAAGCCATGATACCGAAATATAGAAAGCTAGAATGCCCAAGGCGCCTACGAACTTCCCCAACTCTTTCGTTTCTAACAACGCGAATGCCGTGGTTGCAGCAATTGCCCCAAAGAAGATGACAACCAAGAACATTACTACAAGCATAAACCAGCCGCCTTTGCCTGGATCAATTTGAATTTCCCCGTGATCATCAATCCGTGAATACAGAAAGGTGGAACGGAGCTCTGAAAGCGAGAAGTACTGACTCTGATATAGCTCCATATAGGCGGACGCCATGCGGGGAGGAACTGACTTGCCGAATAGAACGCGAAATAAATCTTCCTTCTTCGCTTGGCTAATGAATTGCTGAACGTCAGGATGGTCGGAGGATTCGCTCGAAAGATATGCATAGTGTTTGAATCGGCGTTTGCTGAGGTATTCATCATTGAACTCCAATAGGGACTTTACTGCTTTATATAGCGCAGCAGAAATGCCACCGATTGCCGCGCCAATCGCTGTGCCAGAGTTTAGAAATTCAGTCAATTCCATAAGCATGCTCTTAAAAGTCAAACGCCAAGAATAATTTAACCCGAAAAGCGGAGCTGCGAAAGCTGCGGAGAATTTTGGGGTCAAGTTGATGCGCACGTCAGTTAGTTATGGCTGGTAATGATCCAATTGCTGTTACAGAATCATGTTAACCACTAGCTTTTTGGATGTCAGTATACAACAGGCAGTATAAACTCGTCGTAGCCCTGATACCACGTGGCCTAGAAGGCATTTTTTGATAAATTCACAAGACAAACTCAGCGCAGCAAGACAAATTCAGCGTAGATATCTATTCGGGTGCGAAATTGCATTCTCCTTGCACACCTGAGATTACAGGAATTGCACACTAGCTGTTTTTTTTGTTGCACACCGAAATCACTGACTTGCACACTCTTTGAAATTATCAAAAGCAGGCACAGACAATGAATATAATGATGGTTGGTTGACCGGCAAAAACCGACCCTCTCCGGTCATTCGACCCTGCATAGACGCAACGACAGCTTTCTGAATTGTGCAGCCATTTGTCTCCATTGGAGATGTTCCAACCCCACATGTTCCTAAAATACGGATTTCTATGCCCAGACCAGCTTACTCTGCCAGATAAGATTTAATATGCGGGGACAACAAATGGTAAATAAACTGTCATCCAAAATGGAGGTGCGATTAGCTTGCGTAATCGCATGGGTCGAAGTCAACATTTCTCCGTTTACACTATCGCTAATGAGAGCTACGCGGGCTGACCTTGAAAGTTTAATTGTTTTAATCATCATGGTAAATAAATGAATAACTTAAAATCTATTGATGAAGTTCTCAGCTTATCTAATCAAGATTACGAAAATTATATTAGAAGTATTTTAAAGAAAAATGATGCTATTTACACAATAGATATTCTTGATGATGAGCTGTTAAATGTTGTTGTGGTTCGGCCTGATGATGTAGCGCGAATCTGCCAGATTAATGCAATTGTTTTTGCTAAATATAATAAGCGAAAAATTAATCGTCGCCTTATTGCGTACAATTTCAATACATATATGGTTGCGACGATTTATCAAAAAAAAATAGAACTATCAAAAAAACTATTTCTAAACGGGATTGCTTTTTGTAAAGCAAATAAACAGTACGAAGCAGGAAAATCATTATCTAAAAATGTTTTTAGGCTTTTTGAATCTAATCAAATAGCGCTTGATGAAGCACCATATTTTCTTGTTCATATAAAAGATTTTTATAATACTCTGAAAAAACATCAAGATGCTATTGATGCTTTTTGTGCCGCTGCATTTTATTTCGCAGATGTTTCTGCATTTCAGTCTGCTTATCGAGCTATCCATGATGCTCAAGAGATTGTTCTTAAAGCTCAAGATATTGAAATAAATAAAGAAAATATCACTTGGCAAATTAAAGTTTTAGAAACTCAGGGAATAGTAGCATTGAGAGAAAAAGACTTTGATTGTGCTAATAATGAATTTGAAAAATGTTTTAAAATTCACGAACTAATTAACACTGTTCCTTCTTTAATACTAGAAACAAATGCTGCTACTGTTAAATTAAAAACAAAGGATTTCAAAGCGGCAAAAGAAATCTATACTCGTTTAATCAGTGACTATCCTTCAGAACTATTTAATATTCAAATAAAAATAAATCTTCTTGTATGTTCTAGAGAGTTAGGAGATATAGAGCATATTGAGAATTTATCAAAAGATATTGAAACAACTATTGCAGAATGCGACCTGGATGTGCGAATTGAAGCAAGGTTAGTTCTTGCGAGAACATATTTTCATATAAGCAATCTAGCAAAAGGAATTGATAATCTCAAGCAGTCATGTATAGAAATTCAATCAGAAATTGATAAATATCAACGACTGCATTATCGCAGAGGAGTTCGGGAGCAATATGTATCTCGCATACAGTCCATGCTGTTGAGTTTTGAGCCTTCTGGTATGGTAGATGATATTCTTTATGCGCTTGTGCTGTGTAGTTCAAATTCTCTTGCTGATTGGCTTTCAGTTCTAGAATGGATTGATTATGTTTTGCAATCAGAAACAGTTAGTATTTCTTTGAAAAATGAGCTGGTAGCTAAAAGAGATAATTTAATTTCCCACGGAACACCTTTTATATATGGATTCTCTGAAAAATATGATGACCCATTTGAATTTTTAAACGAAAAACTTTCGGAAAAATTTGGAGAGCAAATGTCAAACTCATTAGATTATAGTTTTTATTGGCGTGAATTCAATGATTTAACGGCTAGAATTTGTCTGCTTTATTCTTTTCCATCTCCATTTGAAGGAGCATCAATTCAACAAGTAGTAGATGTATTAAATTCTAAGTTATCATCTTATTCTGCATTTCTATTTTCATTCATCTGTGATGATAGTTGTGTATTTTTTCTCCTTACTAAAGAAAAATATATCATAGAAACTATACCGGTAGAACAGTTTTTTGATTTTTATGATGCGTTATTTAAATATCAGCATAATGTAATAAATCGGCCGGTATTTAATGATGCATTGAACAGTGTATATAATGGTATAAAGCTAATACTCATTAAATTTGTTTCTATATTGGAAAATAGCTCAATATCAGAATTTATGTTTATACCAGACCATTGGACAGAAGGACTACCTATATTGCCAAGTATTATTGAGAGTGATCAACTTAGATCAAGAATGAGAGAATCAGAATTTGTTTTTAAAACCTGCCCAGTAATCAAAGAAGCATTAACATATTCTTTAGTTACGGGGTCTAATTTGTTAATTTTCAACAGTGCGGATAATTTAAGACTAGCTGAATCAGAAAAAGATCTGATAAAAAAGGCATTTGCTGACCAAAACAGTTTTGAAATAGACCTTCAATATGAAGAAGTTGATTTCTCTAAGCCCCCAGCAAATTCAACTGACTTTTTGCATTTAGCAACGCATAGCCTCCCTGCCAATATATTCACAGATCCTTTTTTTGTTTCAACGTCAATTGATACAGCTAAAAACGGCGTATGGCTAGAATCTGTCCAGAGGGAGGTGCATAAACTTAATCTCAAGCTAGTTTTTTTGAATGGATGTAACACGGGTACAACAAGCAATAAGAATTACTTCAAAAATTTCTCAACAAATGAGAAAGTAGGATTATCTTCAATATTTCTGTTAAATCGTAAATGTACTGTAATAGCGACACAATGGAATCAGCCTGACATAATCGGCTACATATTTGCGGCACTATTCTATAAATGTTTGGCAAATCAGCCAAACCCAGTTAAAGCCTATAATTTAGCCATAGTAGATTTATACGAATTAAATAAAGAAGGTGTAATTGCTTTATTAGAGGAAAACTTAGATGAAAAAGCAAGGCAAAAGTGGTGTCACAATTTTAAACAATCCCAAAACGAATTTCCTTTTCGTCATGCCTACTGTTTAGCAATGTTTCAATGTCATAGCTTACTGATGCCATAGGTCCGTAGGTCCGGTTAGCGATAGCGTAATCAGACGCATGTCGATGGTCTTCGTTCCTTCGATTACGCTATAGCTAATCGGAACAGGCTTTATCATAATCATAGGCAGAGCAGAGAGAGTCGGCTTTGATACTGATACCAGTCATTCAAAAGAACTCATATTACAAAACCGAATGTCTCTAAATGGCCGATTGCGAACGTCAATTGCATTTACTACGATCAACATACTGCTTGCCACTCGGTGTTTCGTAATAGCAACCACCTCTTGCTCCACGCTGTAGAGTTTGACCTCCCCCACTTGGATACGCTCCCGATCCAGATCGCCTTCCAAAATTTTCTCGCGCCCTCCGATTATTGTCGCTGTCAAATCCAGTGCCTGAATGAGTTGTAGTTTTAGGTAAAGCAGTGAAATCTGGAGTTCTTGCGGAAGGAATAGTTTTGCTTCTATAACTTGTTGCCCCCATGGAGCAGTCGTCCCGCTCCCACGCATCCTTCTCTTTGGCTGCCCTAACGGTTTGCCATTGCATATTGGATGGAGCATCCGCTCCGCCGCATGCCAATGCCTTCACATGGTCGATTATGTAACCTGGACACTTGCCGCTCGATCTTCCCGTTGACGGGCAAGGGGACATTTTTTAAATGCTGTTTTCGCCGCGCTGCTTCGATTTTGTTTTGCATTGGATTCAATGGGCATGCTGAGCACGGATAGAGACAATGCTGCTAAAAAAAACAAACGTCCAAATCTCATAAATACCCGCCTTAAAAATTAAAGAGCGGCGCTTCTTCTGGGCGTCTCTGCTCTCTTTGGGAAAATCATTTTACCTACAACCTACACGCTCCTAATGAGAATCAGGCAGCCGGTTCTTTTATTTCCAAGCATATTACCAACGAAAGTGTGCAAGTGATGCACTTGGGTGTTCAGTTGCTATGCACTTGGGTGTGCAAGTGGATGCAATTACGCATTCGGGTGCTGACTTGCAATTTGTTGCGGATGCAGGTCAAGTGACTGCTTCTATAAAACGTTCGTTTTTAGGAGGGTATGAAATGGTTAACTGTTTGCCTGTTTTATATGGCCAAAATATTCTTAAAACTGTCTCTTGAAATACATCTCCTAATAATCTATGCTTTTGATGAGTTTTAGGGGAAAAAACATCATGTTTATCGGCTATGCCCGTGTATCCACGCAAGACCAAAAAGCTGATTTACAGACAGATGCACTTGAAGCGGTAGGGTGCGAGAAGGTTTTTACTGAGAAGGCCTCCGGCGCTCAACGTGACCGGCCAGAGCTGAAAGCCACACTCGAATATATTAGGACAGGGGATACGCTTGTCGTCTGGAAACTTGATCGGCTTGCTCGCTCAATCAAGCAGCTTATTGAAACCGTAGAAGATTTGGAAAAGAGGGGGATTGGATTTAAATCTCTTACCGAAAATATCGATACCACGACATCTGGTGGCAAGCTGATATTTCATATTTTTGCATCGTTGGCCGAGTTTGAACGCTCGATCATCAAAGAGCGTACCAAGGCTGGACTTGATGCCGCCAGAGCCAGAGGCAAACGGGGAGGGCGGCCGCCAGCCCTGTCGGATAAAGACATTCAAGCCGCCAAAGCCATGCTTGCCGATCATAACATCACGGTCGAGGAAGTCGCAACTAGATTGAAGGTTGCCTCATCTACACTTTACCGGCATTTGCCGGGGGGGCGGGGCGGTGTTAAATTGTAGAATTGAGTCGCACTTAATCCATTACAAATCAAGCATCAATTATGCTTGAAATTCGCCACCAAGTATCCCGATTCAAACTCAGCTGCAAAATTTCATGCCACTTGCACACCTAATACCACATGAATTGCAACACACTATCTGTTCTTCTTTTTGGACACCAAAATTACTGATGTGCTCACAAATTCCCTTCCAGATATAAACTTCATACATTTTGGTGCAAAGCTGGCACTCGCAATTATTAATGGCCGACTTTATGAATACGGAATACCTACCTGACAACTGCTGCCGAATTCTCTCTCTTGATGGAGGGGGAGCAAAGGGTTTCTACACACTTGGTGTTCTCAAAGAAATCGAGGCTATGCTCAATTGTCCTCTCTATAAGCGCTTTGATCTGGTATACGGCACTAGCACGGGCGCAATCATCGCGACTTTAGTCGCGCTAGGCTATGAAGTTGATAAGATCCACGATCTGTACAAAGAGTTTGTCCCGGCAATTATGTCCTGCCGAACCCGGCGCGGTCGTACTGATGCATTAGCATCCTTGGCAAAAGAAGTCTTCAAGCAGCAGACGTTCGATGATGTCAAAACTGGGATTGGCGTAGTCACAGCGAAATGGATGACTGAACGGCCCATGATTTTCAAAGGAAGTGTGCATCAAGCCCATGGTTTAAAAGGAACATTTACACCAGGCTTCGGAGTCACGATTGCGGACGCAGTTCAAGCATCCTGCTCGGCATTTCCATTCTTTGAACGGAAAGTGGTAACCACTATAGCCGGCGACAAAATCGAACTAATCGATGGAGGTTATTGCGCAAATAATCCAACGCTATACGCAATCGCTGATGCGGTGGTGGCACTAAATAAGGCTCACAGTGACCTTCGAGTAGTAAATGTGGGCGTAGGTGTATACCCAGAACCCAAGAGACTTCTCATGAGGCTCGTGAAGAGAATTCCATTTAATAGTATAGAACTACTGCAAAAGACCCTTGAAATAAATACTCAGTCGATGGATCAACTTCGCTCTATCCTGTTTCAGGATGTTCCTACGATTAGAATCAACGAAACCTTTGCTCAGCCAGAAATGGCAACTGATCTTATGGAACACAATTTAGACAAACTCAATATACTTCGGCAGCGAGGGCGAGATTCATTTGCTAATCGCGAAAGCGAACTTAAGTCTTTTCTTTTGTGAGGTAACTAATGGCTATAGACGAGGCGCAACTTGATACTTGGTCACATCAAGGCTCGATCACGCAGTCGAGCAGCACTTACAATGCAATCAAAAATACCCTCCAGACAGCTGGCACCCTATACTCAGACAAGAATTACAAGGTCTTCTTGCAAGGTTCATATGGAAATGACACAAACATTTGGGCTGAAAGTGACGTTGATGTCGTCATCAGATTAGATGATTGTTTTCATAGTGACCTTGAATACCTATCGGTAGAAGAAAAAGCTGCCTACCAGTGCGCATTTGAGGATGCAACATACACCCGTGCAGACTTCGTGCGAGACGTACTTGATGTGCTGGTCAACAAGTACGGTAAAGACGTAAAACCTGGAGACAAAGCAATTGCCATTGCGCCAAATGGTGGCCGACGGAAAGCAGACGTTATTGTCGCAGCTCAGTATAGACGGTACCACCAGTTCAAAGGAATTGCTAATCAATCGTACACGGAAGGTATTTGTTTCTTGAACACAAAGGGTGAAATGATCGCCAATTACCCAAACCAGCACTCTGCAAATCTTACGGCAAGTCATCAGAGTACTGGGTCCTGGTTGAAACCAATGATCAGGATTCTCAAGAATATGAGAGGCCGATGCATATCGGAAGGACTATTAAAGGAAGGAATAGCGCCTTCCTATTATCTGGAGGGACTGCTGTACAACGTACCCCGTGATAGATTCGGCAAAAGCTATCAAGATTGCTTCGTAAATGCATTCAATTGGATTCAACAAGAATCCGACAAGACAAAGCTGGTTTGTGCAAATGAGCAGTATTATCTTTTGCGTAATGGTGTTCACACCTGCTGGCCAACGGCAAACGGAGATGCCTTTATTAACGCAGCAATTGAACTCTGGAACAACTGGTGAAATGTAGAAATTCAGACCGGATGCATACGCGACCATAGTATTCAGTGCAGCCAGCCGACACTATATTTCTTTATATGTTTTAGAACGATGGATCACCATGCGCTACATTGACCTCTTTATGTTCAGCTATCAACACAGTTTCCGAGGTGGCTTCGAAATAATGGCGCGGAACGTGTTGCAAAAGATTGGGGTTGATGCCGCCCCCAAGGTACTGTTAGTGGGAGCAAGGGCGCCGGGTTCTACTGCTCCGCACCCAGTATGTATCGAGCCCGAGGATGGTGAGTGGACTCTTGAACCGTTTTCCAATTTGTTAGGTGAGATCGAATCAATCATCCCCAATCATCCATTGCAGAAGATGTTCTATGGTGATGAGCCGAGAATGAGGGACAAGCCTGAGAATATCCGTCGAAGCTCAGTGCGAATGGCAGTAGAGGCAGACCTATTAGCATCGGATAAAGAAGAGGCCCGACGGTCATTTGTGGGGGCGCCGGTTCGTGTTGGCGAATACTACATAGTGCCAGTCTTACAAATTCCGGCAACAGTTTTCGTTCAATTTCCTCCGTTGACGCAACCAGAAACGGACGATTCTCGCATTCCGAGGGGTATCCCCAGCTTCGTGCATGCGTGTGTAATCGAATTGCTCTCTGAAGCAGCGAAGGAACTACATCTTCCCGAACCTGGACGGGGTGCATTTGTTGGGGGACGAAAATATGACGAAATAGCACGAGTGGCGGCCAGTAATTTCATGCGAACACCGGCCTACATGATCTCGAAGCAATATGTACCGGGAGATTTGTTTGAACGTTTCAATTTAATTTCCTCATTGATGTACGAAGGCTTGCACGGCGAGGGGCATCTCGTACTAGCCGATTCGAAATGCCCATCGATCGACTACCTCGTTCAATTCAAGACGCCTGTCCCATTCCGGGAGCATCGGTGGGCCAGAAAGGTACTACAAATGGCTTCTGCCGATATTGCCCTCATCGCCGACAGCGAGGTAATTTACGGTCTTGGAAGACTGAGCCCTGGTCATGACGTAGATACGCAATCTGCTTTTGTCGTTGATTTCCTTGATCACTACTATTGGGAGTTAAGAATTGGCCAGCAGATCCTTCTTCGTAGTCACTACGGGGAGCCAATCCTACCGAAGGAAAAGCTGAGCCAAGAGCGATTTGTTGACAACTTCTCCCGACTTTTTCCCAATGCATCTGTCGACGCGAGAGAGCGAATGTGGTCTCTCTTCTCTGTGGCGATTCGTCAGAAACACGGATGCATGATTGTTGTTGCCGCTGATGCCATGCTAGAGGCTAAACGCCTGGCTCAACAAGGAACAGCAATTGAACCAGTGACAATGACTTCTGAACTATTGATTCGTGCAAGCGGGATTGATGGGACGATCTTAGTCGATCCAGAATGCGTGTGCTGCGCCATAGGTGTAATCCTTGATGGAGTGGCGACGCCAGAATGCACGCCTTCACGCGGATCACGGTTCAATTCAGGCATACGGTACGTAAGTACGAGCCAGGCAATGCGACTAGCCGTCGTTGTCTCCGATGACCACACAGTTGATGTGTTTCCTTTGCTTCGACCACGAATTGACAGGAACGAGGTTGAACGAATGGTTTGTGCCTTGGAGGCTGCGACAGCAGATAATTATCACCAAGCGCGCAATTGGCTCAATGACCACCGTTTTTATTTGAACGCAAATCAATGTGCAAAGGTAAACGCCGCACTGCAACGTATTGAGGCATCACTTAAAGGCTCAATGTCTATTATTGTCAAAGTTTCGCAATTCGAGCCTGACCACGACCTGAACGATAGTTTCTTTCTACCATCTAACTAGTTCGTCACGTTCCCATAAAAGGGTGATGAGCAAATGAAGCAGGAAGCACTTGTTGCGGTGCTTGCAGAATTTCACGTACCAGCTGCTCAAATTTTACAATCTCAGGAAAAATACTCATGACCTACAAAAACCGTGTCGTTTGACCTACGGTGTTTGATCAAGCGACACATTAGTAGAGTTGATAAGGCGTTATTTTTTGCCGTTTACAACTTTAGTTTAAATATAGTTACAACTTTAGTTAAATGAACGTGTGCCAACTAGAAGCTATGCATAAAATATATAATAATTTAACATAATATACATTATGCGCAGTGTTTAGTATTTGGCGGCGTGGTTTTTGCGTTAAGTATGGTTTTAGTCAAATGGAGCCAAAAACATGACGGAATCAACAGCGGTAAAGAAAAAACACCTGGCAAAAAGGTTTAAGGAGCACTTGGATAATGCTAGGCCAGGTCGTCTAATGGATAATGTTAGACTAGGTCGTCTAAGTCGATGTTTAAGGCAGTCGCAAGTTTTTTAAGGTTGGTTGTGGTGCCACTGCGTTTGGTTTCCATTTGGGCAATGGTTGGCTGTGATAAGCCAGTTCGTTCGGATAGCTGTTGCTGAGTTAGTCCTCGATAATCACGCCAGACCTTAAGTTTATTTTCACCTTCCATTAGCCGCTTGACGATTTCAAGCGGTATGCTTTCTTCGTCATCAAGCAAAGCAGCATCAAAGGCTTTGACGTCTTCGAGCATGTCACGTTGATCTAGTAACGCTTGGTATTCTGCAATAGGTAAAACAGCAAAAGCCAGTTTGCCGTTATTTTTAATAAATTGAACGTTCATTTATAGATATCTCCCCTACTTCCGATTTTAAACACTTCAATGATTAATTCATCGTTGAAAACACGATACAAAGCGCGATAAGCACCAATACGCAAACGATAACCCTCGCGACCTTCAAGTTTTTTAATATCTAAATCAGTGTGATCAAGATCATTAGCAAGCAAGTCAAACGCTAAATAAAATTTCTCAACAATTTTGATGTTAATTTTTGCCAATGATTTAGCGGCTGACTTGCGAATATTAACTTTGTACATAGAATTAATATAACAGATTGTTATTATATTTATAACAAGTTATTAAAATCTAGTACCTTGAGAAACTTTAACAGGCGTTAATTCTGGCGGATTGTCGGACTGTTTGTCTGCCGGTTGCTCGTCGTGAGGAATCTTCCAAGACGACACAATAAATGTTTTACCGGCATAGACAAAATCCACACCGTGGGACGGCGCAGCAATGAGACATTTAACGAATACAGCTCTTTAACAGTGTACGTCTCAACGACTTCAAAATTGTCATAGAATTCAATGGCACCCATGATGCCAAGATCTGGCGAGTAAGCCGTAGTTGATAGCTGTGGCCGATAAGTTTTTAACAGGTATTCAATGAATTCATTGGTTTGTTGAGCAACATAGACAGCCGGTTTTGAGTCGGCCGGTACATTCTCAGGCGCGGCAGCAGGTTGAGGAATAACGCTTTCCGTTTTTGGAATAGCAAAGCCACCACTCAAAAAACGCCAGCCCAAGAAAACAACCAGAGCTAAAACAAGAAAGCCTATTTTCATAAAGTCAGCTTGTTTAGAGCCGCCCTTCCCTTTTGCCATGTCGTTAACCTCAGGATTTGTTAGTTGTTTTAATTGGGTGATTTTCTCGTTTAAGCGATCAACAAAAACGCGCTTGGTTAGATAGTTGGCCGGAATGTTTGAATAGGTGGCACGCATATCAACCAGAGTGCCGTTTAATGCCTCTTGACCGTCACGAAACTTTTGATTGGTGTCATAGCCGTCATAAAAGTCGGTATCAGTGAAAGACCATATTTCTTCAGATTCAACGGCTGTAGTCATGCCGTAGTAAACGGCGTAACGATGCACCAAGGGCATTTTGCCGCTAAAGCCGAATTCTTCAGGGTGCCTGATAGATACGGCACTTTTTGACGATCTGAACGCGAGGATTGAACAAGATAGTCGCAAAGGGTTGTTCGTACCTGAGCATCAATCATTTTCAAAGTCTTGAGCCAATAAAATCACATCCCAGGGTCTTTGCGACTCAAGAAAAGCCAGTTCAGCATTTTTAGGCGGTCTTTGGCGTTCCAGTTACGGGCATTTAACGCGGAAGTTAGCAATCTTTTTTCCTTGTTGGAAATGCCCGTCTTGAACTTGGTATTAATAAGCTTTAACCATTGACGAGTAACAACCCGAAAGATGATAACGACAAAGATAACCAGGAAGCAAACGTGAGCATTAGAGATGCATAACCCAGCCTCATACGCTGTTAACCATTTCCGGCATGGTTTGCGAAATGCTTATTAACGAGGGTTGGATAAGACGCGACATAGGAGTAAATGGCGCCAACAACGATGGAAATATAAAGCAATGCGTACGTAATTTTGAAAGTCGCGTGCATAAGTATCGTGCTAAAGGTTTTGACAAAAACTGCATTAATAACGCCCATT
>Ga0208751_100243_pt1 | contig 18216 bp, 15 predicted proteins | sample LakWasMet22_HOW5_2_FD_183868 | JGI IMG/M metagenome (GOLD analysis project Ga0208751, IMG submission 183868) | Freshwater sediment methanotrophic microbial communities from Lake Washington under simulated oxygen tension - Sediment Metagenome... | ecosystem: Environmental > Aquatic > Freshwater >... | reverse complement strand
GAAATGATACGTTGCGTATTCGGGACTAATTCATGGGGGCGCGTACGTTTAGTACCGTGTTTTGCCATATAATCCATATCACCATGAAAACCTTTTTCAATCCAAGCTTGATGTTCAGATTCAGCAGTTTGCAGATTGGTGTCTGTAATGCCGATTTGACTGAAGCCCAGCGCCAACCCCCAATTTTTAATTGCAAGGCTCAGATCGCTAAAGTTTTTAGTAGAATTACTCATGGATAATAATTTTACACTTGAATTGGCAGATGAGGCGGCAACGCTAGCTTTTGGTGCAGCTTTAGGCAAAGCTATCATCCCTAACCTTACCATTTACCTACATGGGGATTTGGGTGCCGGTAAGACAACCTTGGTAAGAGGTTTGTTGCATGGCCTAGGATTTACAGGTAAGGTGAAAAGTCCGACCTATACCTTAGTAGAGCCTTACGAAAATATTGAGGCGGCACAAGGCGTGTTGAATCTGTATCATTTTGATTTGTATCGGTTTAATGATGAAGAAGAGTGGGAGTCCGCAGGCTTTAGGGACTACTTTAATGCAGCAAGTGTTTGCTTGATAGAGTGGCCAGAAAAGGCCGAGCATGTATTGCCAACACCAGACATTGATTTTTACTTTGAGATTAAGCCGGATGGGCGCAATGTGCGTTTGGTAGGGCACTCACTGCCAGCACAGATCTGTGTAAAAAATATTAAAGAATTATGTAACTAATTTATGATTAAACATTATTTTTCTACATTGCTATCCTTAACACTCTGCCTGACTTTCGTGTTTGCAAGCAGAGCGGCAGAGGCTAATGCCGTTACTGCAGTGCGTATCTGGCCTGCAGATGTCTATACCAGGATCACCATCGAAGCCGAAAAGCCCATCCTCTATAAAATGACAATGCTGAAAGACCCCGAGCGTGTGGTGGTGGATGTGGAAGACATTGATTTAAATACCGTGATTAAGGCCTTAGGCGAGAAGGTTTCAGAAAGCGACCCTTATATTGCTAAGATTCGTGTTGCTAACTTTAAACCCAAGGTGGTGCGGCTGGTTGTAGATTTAAAATCTGAGGTGAAGCCAGCAATATTTACCTTAGCACCAGCAGGTGATTACAAGCACCGCTTAGTGTTAGATATTTACCCGACAAAAGACCCGCTAATGGCGATGTTAGATCAGCGTGATACTGCAGAGCCTGTTACCGACGTTGCCGCGAGTAAAAATACTACGCAAGCTGTCACAACGGCGCCGCTGACAGAAGTCGCGCCAGTGACTGCAACGGCTGCCCCAGAGGTGAAGGTTGAGCCGGGCACTAAACCCGCAGCCAATACTGGCAATGTGGTTGAGGCCACGCCGCAAGTTAACCAGCCACCTGTTACGCCGCCGGTTAATGCTACCAAAGATATTATCGAGAACAAGCCGACCACTAAAGGCTTGCGCCAAATCACGATTGCGATTGATGCTGGTCATGGCGGTGAGGACCCAGGTGCAATGGGTGCAACGGGCAGCCATGAAAAAGAGATTACCCTAGCGATTGCCAAAAAGCTAAAAGCAAAAATAGATGAAGACCCCAATATGCGCGGCGTTTTAACGCGCGATGGGGATTACTTTATTCCGCTACATATGCGCGTGATTAAAGCGCGTAAATTACAAGCTGACCTGTTTATTTCAATTCATGCAGATGCATTCACTAACCCGGCTGCGCGAGGTTCATCGGTATTTGCACTGTCAGAAAAAGGCGCAACCAGTGCCAGTGCGCGCTATTTGGCGAAGAAGGAAAATGAATCAGATTTGATTGGTGGTGTGAGTTTGAATGTAAAAGACCCGTTGCTGGCAAAGACTTTATTGGATTTATCGCAAACAGCCACCATTAACGATAGTTTGAAACTGGGTAAAGCGGTATTGGGCAATATTGGCGAGATTAATAAATTACATAAAAATCATGTGGAGCAAGCTGGTTTTGCTGTATTGAAATCACCGGATATTCCTTCTATCCTTGTAGAAACTGCTTTTATCAGCAACCCTGATGAAGAGCGCAGGCTTAATGATGAAGCTTACCAAGACAAGCTGGTGGCATCGATTCTGGCTGGGATAAGAAAGTATTTTTCTACCAATCCAGCACTTGCTAAAACGAAACTCGCGTTAGATTAAGCTTACTAACTAATGTAGTGTCCAGTGTTCATTTAAAAGGGAGCTTCTATGGAACTCACATTTTTAGGTGCAACCGGAACCGTGACTGGTTCTAAATATTTGTTAAAAAGCGGTGACCGGCAAATATTGATAGACTGTGGCTTGTTTCAAGGGCTCAAGCAATTGCGGTTGAGAAACTGGGCAAAACTGCCAGTTAATCCAGCCAAGATTGATACCGTGATTTTGACGCATGCGCATATTGATCACAGCGGCTATTTACCTTTATTAGTGAAAAACGGGTTTTCAGGTAAAGTCTATTGCAGCGAGGGAACGGCGGATTTATGCAAGATTCTGCTGCCAGATTCAGCACACTTGCAGGAAGAAGAGGCTGAGTATGCAAATCGCCGAGGTTTCTCTAAGCACCATCCTGCATTACCTCTCTATACCAAAGAAGACGCCGAAAATGCACTCACTTTACTCACGCCGATTCGTTTTGAGCAAGATGTAGATCTGGGTGATGATTTAACCCTCAGGCTCTCACCCAATGGCCATATTTTAGGGTCTGCGTTTGTGCGGATTCATAATAAAAAAACTTCAGTGCTGTTTTCTGGTGATATTGGGCGCCCCAATGATATTTTGATGCGCCCACCGGTACGGGTTAAGCAGGCGGATTATTTGTTAATTGAATCCACTTACGGTAACCGTTTACACCAGAATGACGACCCCAAGGTTAAATTAGCCGCCATTATTAATAAAACGGTCAAGCGCAAAGGCGTTGTTGTAATTCCGGTGTTTGCGGTTGGGCGCGCGCAGGAGCTGCTGTATTACATTTATTTGCTAAAAGCATCTGGTGCGATTGCCGCCGACACTCCGGTTTATTTAAATAGCCCGATGGCAGTAGATGCCACCGAGATTTTTAATCTCTATCATGGCGAGCATCGCTTGAGTGCAGAGCAGTGCCGTGCACTATTTAGCACCGCACATGTGGTGAATAGCATAGAGCAGTCTAAAGCGCTGAATGAAGCCAAAGGCCCAATGATTATTCTATCTGCCAGCGGCATGGCTTCTGGCGGGCGTGTCGTGCATCATTTAAAAGCCTTTGCCACAAATGCAAAAAATACTATTTTGTTTGTTGGGTTTCAGGCTGCAGGCACCCGTGGTGCCGCTATGCTGGATGGCGCCGAGAGCATTAAAATTCATGGTGAATATATACCGGTGCGTGCGCATGTTGAGTTGATTTCTAACCTTTCAGCGCATGCTGATTATTCTGAGATTCTGGATTGGCTAGCTGGTTTTGAATCCGCACCGAAAAAGACCTTTATCGTGCACGGAGAGCCAGTTGCGGCCGATGCGATGCGGCGACATATAGAAGAGAGATTGCATTGGCAGGTAGTCGTGCCGGAGTATCTGGAAACGGTAGTGCTGACGTAAAAATTAGTACCTTCTTCTGGTATTTAGGTAATCCAATTCTCTGCTGGTGTCGCCGTAGCCAGCTTGCGTGAGCAAGGCGCTCTCTATGTAACGGCTGACCTGTGAGCGTAGGGCACTTACCTGCGCGCCATCTACAAAATACCGTGGAAACTTAAAGCTTAGCCATGCGTATAGGCTGAGGTTGTGGCTGAGCAGTTCTGCATCTTCTAAATGTTTAGGGCTTTGTGCATCCAGCCAGCTTGGTGTCTGCGGTAAATGCCGGATTGTAGATTCTGCAACGCTTTTTAAACACAGCAGGTAGTAGTCTTTTTCATATGCAACATTGAGTGAAATTGGCGCACATACGAAGATGTATTTGTCTTTTAGCGACATTTTAGGTGCATATTCATCCACAATAAGTGCTTGTGTGATTTGTGTGGCTAAGGGTGCCTGCTCAAAGAGTTGATGCGTAAACCTAGTTCTTTCCTTATGGTAGCTGAGCACTTCGGCTATCCTGTTGGTATGCATCTCGTGCGCAATATTACTCACTTGCTGTAAGTTAATATTGACGGGCAGTTTATTTAAGTCAGCGGTGTCGTCGGTCGAGAGCATATGCTCAATATGAATCAGCTCATCATTTTCCAGTACGCTGACATAGCCGGTTGCATAAATGCCAAATCTGCCGGCGCGGCCTGCAATCTGCCTAACCTCTGTCATATTAAGCAGCCTGGATGCTACGCCATCAAATTTATGAATATTTGCAAATATAATGCGGCGTATCGGCAAGTTTAGCCCCATGCCAATGGCGTCGGTTGCCACTAAAATATCTGCCTGCCCTGAGTTGAAACGCTCAGATTCGGTCCTGCGCACTTCAGGTGAAAGTGCCCCGTAAATACTGGCCACACTAAACCCCCACTGGCGAAATCTGGCAGCAAACGTGAGTACATCCTTGCGGCTAAATGCAATGATTGCATCGCCTTTTTGTAGTTTTGGCTTTAGTTTTTGGCGGCTGTAATGTTTGCCGCATAAGCTGTCTTGTTCTAAAACCAGCGGTGTTTTGCGTGCCAGCTGCGTAATGTCATAGCTTTCATTGAGTGCTTCAATAGTTGCAACGCAAGGGGATGTAACAGCGGTGGAGCCGCAGATGTAAACGGTTGAGGCTGGAACGCCCACCAATGCTGCGGTCCAGGCTGAACCTCGGTCCGGGTCTTGCAGCATTTGAATTTCATCAATCACCGCGACTTCCACTTCTTTGTGCACATTCATCATTTCAATGGTGGATGCCGTGTGCTGTGCATGTTCCATGATAACGCGCTCCTCGCCCGTTATCAGGTTGCAGGGTACACCTGATGCGACCAGGCGGTCCCTGATCTCCATGGCAAGCAACCTCAGTGGTGCCAGATATACGCCTGACTGTGCTTGCTCTAGTGCCAATAGCGCTTGATAGGTTTTACCAGAGTTAGTCGGCCCCAGATAAAAGTGATGGTGCCGGTTTAGTTTGCGCGCAAGGTGGAAACTGTCTATGTAGCTGCTAGGCGTGGAGTCTTGATTGGTAGGTGTCATGCTGATGAGAATTTATATCAAAACCAGCAAAACACCAACATGCAAATGCTAAAGATGCAGGTACTAACAATGCGTGTTTGCGCTGTAATTTCTTAGAGTATCAATGTTGATTTGTATCTTTTTGATTGCTTGGAATAGAAATTGCTTATATGAAAGTGAAATGTGTATGGCTTTAGGTACTGCGTATCTATGCTGATGACGTTGATTGTGAATAATATGAAAAAGGGAGAATATCTTGTTAGCAGATTTAAAGCCTCATCAAACCGTGAAACATCATTCGGTTGCACAAGGTCACCATTTTAAGACCGCTAGTTCAGAGGTCAGCGCAGAAACGTTTGGGGCATTAATCAACCTAGCTGGGCGCCAACGTATGTTATCGCAGCGAATTGTACTCAATGCGGTGCTTTCAACAATGGGGCATGAAACCGCATTAGAAACCGCACGTGAGGCTTTGGCTTTGTTTAAAGTGAGCCATGCGGCGCTAGTGCATGGTAACAGTGAGTTGCCAGGCGTGTTTTTTGAAGAGCTGCGATTGGTTTATTTTGGAGAGATTGAAGGCGACAGAAAAGTTACAGAGTTTACCAATTTGGTTGAGAAGGCCATCAGTGCTTGTGAGTCAGGCTTCCGCACTGCGCCTGATTTGCTCAATGAGCTGGGTAAGCAAGCCACGCCTATCGTTGCGCTACTTAATAGGATTACTGTGGTGTATGAGGATGAGTCTAAAAAACATGCCAAGGTACAGCGCAAACAGCATCATGAGTTAATGAGCAGCATTCAGAATATTGCCAAGCAGGCACGTATTGTGTCGGTTAATGCGCAAATTGTAGCCGCACGTGCAGGTGAGGTTGGGCGCGAGTTTGCGGTGGTGGCAGGTGAGCTTACAAATATTACTGCGAAAATTGATGAGTTGGTGCGTGTGGCTGTAGGTAATGTTTCAGTTTGATATCAGTAGCGTTATCTATCACTTTGGTTAATCGTTTGTATGGTGCACTCTAATACCACATCATCACGTGTGGGGTACGAGTGTACGCATCTTATTAGCTTGTATGGCAATGTCTGCAAGTTACATAGCTAGTTGCAGTTGGTTAGTGTCAGCCAGATAGCTCTCAGATAAGTGCAACGGCACTATTTTAGTGCGTTAATTTTATGCTAATTGGTGCGTTGCAAGTGCAGGTAGCACATATGCAGCAAGCTGATGTGAGCATTTAAATTGCTAACTACCACTCCAAACCCTCTCCAAAAACTCTCCAAAAACTCTCCAAAAACTCTCCAAAAACTCTCCAAAAACTCTCCAAAAACTCTCTTCTATGCGCTATGTGGGTTAGCTATGTCCGTTGATTGTAACGTTAGTTTTTATTCATAGTGTGCGCATTATTCGCTCAACTTAATAGTTAAATTTCCATAGTTAATTTGCTAGGTGCAAAGCGATGTAAAATAGCAGTATCAAAAAAACACTAAAACTTTATGGCAACTATACGTTTACTTCCTGACCAGCTTATCAACCAAATTGCCGCGGGCGAAGTGGTGGAGCGTCCGGCATCTGCCTTGAAAGAATTGTTGGAAAATAGCTTGGATGCAGGCAGTACTGATATTCAGGTGTCTTTACTGCAAGGCGGTATTAAGCAAATGCGCGTTACCGACAATGGTGGTGGTGTTGCAAAAGAGGATTTGATGCTGGCGCTAACGCGTCATGCCACCAGCAAAATCGCTAGTCTGGAAGATTTAGAGTCAGTGGCCAGCTTGGGTTTCCGAGGTGAGGCATTGGCGAGTATTGCGTCAATTTCCCGCACGCAGCTGTTAAGCCGCCAAGTTGGCAGCAAGCATGCGTGGCGTATAGGTTCTGAGGGTAGTGAGATTTCTGCCGTAGAGCCAGCTGCATTAGATGCAGGCACGGTGATTGAAGTGTCTGACTTATATTTCAATACGCCTGCGCGCCGTAAGTTTTTAAAAACAGAGGCCACAGAGTTTGGGCATTGTGAAGAGATGTTTACGCGCATTGCACTGTCACGCCCTGACGTTAGTTTGATGTTACAGCACAATGGGCGTGCGCTAAGCCGTTTTGCTATTGGTCAGCCCGAGCGCAGATTCTCCGAGGTGTTAGGCAGCGAGTTCGTTGCTGAGTCGATAGCTGTTGATGAGTCTGCTGCCGGCTTGCGTTTATGGGGGATGGCGGCCAAGCCTACCTTTAACCGCAATAGCCGGGATACACAATATGTTTACGTGAATGGCCGCTTTGTACGGGATAAAGTGATTGCACATGCCATCAGACAAGCGTATCAGGACGTGTTGCACCACGACAGGCATCCGGCCTTTGTGTTGTTTTTAGAGCTAGACCCAAACCTAGTGGATGTGAATGTGCATCCAGCCAAAACTGAAGTCCGGTTTAGAGATAGCCAGGCGATTCATCGCTTTATATTTCACTCGCTCCATAAAGCGTTGGCGATTCCTACTGGTGTTTCTAATGCAGTCACTGCCAATCAGGCGCAATATAATCCGTTTAGCCCGCAAGCTTCTAATACGCCTGCAGTAAATAGCGGCATGCTGTACCCAACGCAGCAATCTCAAATCAACTTGAGCGCGCATGAACCTCAGGGCTTTTATCAGTCCTTGTTTGGCAGCAATGTTAGCCAGCAGGCCAGTGCTGTGTCATTGCCGGCGGATGTATTTGCAAATCATGCTGTAAGTACGGAAAGTATCAATGAATACCCGCTTGGTTTTGCCGTGGGACAGGTGCATGGTGTGTACGTGCTAGCCCAAAATAAAGAGGGCTTGGTGGTTGTAGATATGCATGCGGCGCATGAGCGCATTATGTATGAGAAGTTAAAAAATGCATTGGATAGCAAAACCGTGCAAATGCAGCCATTGCTGCTGCCCGTCAGTTTTAATGCAGATAAGCTAGAAGTGGCGACTGTGCAAGAAGCCTTGGCCGGCAATCAGGCAACGCTACAGCAGCTGGGGTTTGATATTGCAATCTTGTCACCCACCACGCTGGCGGTGCGTGCGGTACCAACCATGCTGCAAGATGCTGATGCCGTGACTTTGGCGCGAGATGTATTGCGTGATTTACGAGAGTATGGCGCAAGCCGGGTACTGACTGAGCGTAGAAATGAGCTGCTCGGCACCATGGCCTGCCATGCCGCCGTGCGTGCAAATCGCAGCCTGAGCATCCCTGAGATGAATGCTCTGCTACGCGATATGGAAGCAACTGAACGTTCAGGGCAGTGTAATCATGGCCGCCCAACTTGGTTTCAAGTTAGCATGACGGACTTAGACAAAATGTTCATGCGCGGGAAATAGGCTGGTTGTGATGCGTACCTGAATGCTTATGCGGATTCAGTGTGATGACTTTTTCTTTTGAATTTCTTTTCTAGCCAGCGCCAAACTAAGCTGTTTGGTACTTCTACACCATCAATAATGTAAGTCAGCGTTTTTGTGTTATTAAGTATAGAGGGCAGGGTGGATTTAGTTGCTGGGCTGCCGCAGAATAGGATTCTATCTCCGGCTTTTAAGCGGGTGTTAGGGTCTGGTACTAGGCTAGGTACATTGTTGCGTAATAGTAAAATAGGTACCAGTTCCAGTTGGTTCTCTCTATTGGCAGGGTCTTGCATCAGGTGCTGCACGCTAACGTTTAACCCAGCCTCCATAAGTTCAATGACTGCTGGCGTATCTTCATTGTCAATTCTGATTGCCCAAGTTTCCGGCACTGTTTCGCCCATGGTCATCACCAGTTGGCTAATCAATTTATTAGCCCAGTCATTGGTTTGGCCGCGCGCTAAACTTAAAAACTGTGCCAGCAAAGGCGAGATCATGTGCGCTAGACATTCATGGGCAATAATCTCAGTCGGTTGCATGGTAATGTCTGCATTGAACTGCTTAAATAGCCGTCCATTGTGGCGCCTGTTTTTACGAATCACTACAAATAACTTGGGATTGAGCTCAAAGGCGGTCATCACAATGGATAGGTTGTTGGTGTCGTTATCGGTGCCGGCAACGATACCTACGGCATTGGTAATGTCGGCTTCGAGTAGGGTTTTTGCCTCAGTGCCGCTCCCTACAATGCAGTAATCGCAGCCCGTCAGTTCTGGCATGGCTTCAATAATGGTGGTGGTGATCTGCTCGCGCTCTAGGTTTTCTACTACGGATTTCCCGAAGCGGCCGTAACCACAAACTACCCACCTGCCTTTAGGCGGGTTTTCTGGTGGCGGTAATGTATCTCCTGGTACACCGGTCAGCCATTCATGCAGCAGATAGGTGCCTAATGCATGCACGCGCATCGCCAACTGGTCGCCAAACAGTGTGTAAGGGTTGATGATGCGGTCAGTACCAAAAGACGCCATGTTTGCCGCAATGTCATCGCGCTCAGCACGTGCAATCACCAGTAAGTCTGGGTTCATGAGCTTTACCGCAACCGCCACGGCTAGGTTGACGTTGTCGTCATCTGTCAGTGCAATTACGCCGCTGCATAACGGGTGGAGTACGCCAGCTCTTTCCAGATTTTCTGGCAAGATAGCGTCTGCACATAGGTACGGAATGGTGTTTCTGGTGTCTATCAGCTCTAGTTCGTTCAGCCGTTCTTGTTGTGGTTCAATCACAACCACACGCATGCCTTTTTCATCCAGGGCTTTAGCGAGCAGGTTGGATGACTGCCCGTAGCTGCAAAGTATGTAGAATGGTTCTTGTAGTTGGCGTACTTTCTTGGCAAAGCGCTCTGTGGTCACTGCCTGACGTAGCCCGGTGTCTTGCAGCAGGGTGATGATTTTACCGACAGCGTAAAACCAAGGAATCACAGTCAGGTAAATGGAAAAGGTTAACCATAAGCGCTGTGCTTTGCTGTATGCGTAAGGTATTTCGCCAAAGCCTATGGTGGTTGCCGTGTAGCTGATGACATACAATGCATCAAAAATGCTCATTTTCCAAGGGTGACCTTGGTCATCCAGCCCCGGCATCAGGGTTAAGCCTATGATGGCGATGGCAAAGCTAACGATAATCAGTATCAGCGGACGCCTTAAGCGGCGCAGTATCAGAAACAGTATGCTATCCATGCTGATCAACTTGGTATGCCAAGTGCCTAGCGTTTTTGGCTGATGGTTTCAGAAATTAACAGTACAACCGAGATAATGTTAGCCATCAGCGCGCCGCCAGATAGGGAAACGATGTACACCGTTAAGCTAGCTTCGTCATAAGTGCCATGAAGCGCTGCCCATAAAATGGCCGCTGCAATCAGCTGTAAGTCAGCTGCTAAACTGGTAGAGAGCAAAATTGCACCTACGTGTGTACGGTCACCAAATTTAAGCACAGTTGCAATCAAGCTTACGATAATCGCTGCGTACAGCTCGTAAGCGTGGTGGTGGCTGGCGTTATCAATATCACCAATAAAAAATCCAAAATTCAGTGTCATTGCCAGAACGATGAAAAAACCAAAAACAACTTTTTCTAAATTCATGGATAATCCTAATCAACAAAATGAAGTACAAATATATGGTGTAATCTGTAGCGAATATCGTATGTTTACAGCAAACTAACATTAAGCAATATTATACAGCTTTCATCTGCTATTGATTGTAAGAAGTAAGGGCTCGAAAGGGTCATTGTAATTTTATCGGGAAGTATCCAACCCAAGTATCCAACCGTAGGATAGCGTCTTAAGTTTAAGAATTTATTGAATGAATCTAACCACACTACCACCAGCTATTTTTATTATGGGGCCAACCGCAAGCGGCAAAACCGACTTGGCCGTCAGTTTGTATAAAAAACTACCGATTGAACTGATTAGTGTAGATTCTGCTTTGGTTTATGAAGATATGAATATCGGCACAGCCAAGCCCAGCACCGAGGTGCTGGAGCAGGCGCCGCACGCCTTGATTGATATTATTCCGCCTACTGAGGTTTATTCTGCAGCGCATTTTAGAAGTGACACGCTTAAGTTGATGGCTGACATCACCGCACGAGGCAAGATTCCATTGCTGGTGGGCGGTACTATGCTTTATTTTAAGGCGCTAGAAGAGGGTTTAAGTCAGTTGCCGGAGGCTGACCCTGAAGTCAGGCAAAAAATTGAACAGGAAGCGTCAGAGCGAGGTTGGCCTGCAATGCATGCCAAGTTAGCCTTGGTAGACCCGGAAAGTGCCGTACGCCTGCAGCCAAATGATGTGCAGAGAATTGAGCGGGCTTTAGAGGTTTACCGCATCACTGGTAAATCACTGACGGCGTTACATCAAGCCAGCAGTGGCGATGCTTTGCCATACCGTTTGCTTAAAATCGCCTTGGTGCCGAGTGACCGTAAAATGCTACATGCACGAATCGCATTAAGGTTTGATCAAATGTTAGCCGATGGTTTTGTAAATGAAGTCAAAGCATTGGTGCATAAGTATCCTGCGTTAACCTCAGACAGTACTTCCATGCGCTGTGTGGGCTATCGTCAGGCGTTGGAGTATTTGGCAGGGGAGTATGATGAAGCTGAACTGCGTGATAGAAGCATTTTCGCGACTAGGCAGTTGGCTAAGCGTCAGCTGACTTGGTTGCGTAGCATGCAAGGTTTGCAACAGGTGGATTGCTTGGATCCACAGATGCAGGAAAATGTATTCAATACTGTTACTGCGTTTATTAAAGAGTCGGTGATTTAAAGAGCGAATGATTTAAAGCAATAATAATTAAGGGGCGATGATGAAAAACTTTATTAAAGAAAACCTGGTTTTAGTTGTCGGCCTCACCTTTCCATTATTGCTGATTCTCATTTTCTTTGTCTCGACGGTAATTCCCAAGCTAATGAGTGCGCCGCCGCAATATGAAGTGTTATTTACAACCAGGTCGTATGATTATCAAAATGCGACGGACTATATGCTAGATTTTGCAGTTAAAAATCAGAAGTTGACAGTTAAAGTAAAGAAACATGAAGGTAAAGATAGCAATTACGATTTAAAGCGACTGATGGCATACGATGCCAAGACTGATACGGTACGTGAGATTGCAATAGATATGCCACAGGTGCTTGCTTCAGCAACAGATGGCGTTGCTGTGTTGCATGAAACTGAAAATATGCTGATTGATACGGCAATAGTTTCGCCAGATGGTTATACCTTAGATGGCCCTAGTTATAGCGGTGGCGGCTTGATGGGCGGGCTGTTTGGCGGTGGCAATAGGGATAGCGGTTTCAGGCTGAAAAAAGGCAATATTGGTTACAAGATACCGCATACTCAGCAACATTATTACTACAACCAAGTGCAATTTATCGGATGGGTCATCAAAAAATAAGGGGTTGCTATGTCGCTCAAAGATGATGCTTTACAGGATATTGTTGCATTAGCGCAGCATAATCAGATCACGTTGGCAGAAATTGCACAGGCGCTAGAGGCATCTTCAGCGCTGCCTAATGCTGCGCCCGCCAGTGTGCTTTCCAAGTTGTTTGGGTATGTAGGTGGGATATTTGTGTTTGCAGGTATAGGTGTTTTCATCTCAATGTATTGGGATGATTTTGGCTCTGCATCACGTGTGATTATTACGCTAGGCTCCGGCCTAGTCGCTTTTGTAATGGGTTTGGTGTGTTTGAATGACCAAAAGTACGAACGTGCCGCAACGCCATTGTTTTTAATGGCCTCGGTATTGCAGCCCACCGGTATCATGGTGATGTTGCAGGAGTATTCGTCAGGCGGCGATGTACGCCATGGCTTGCTGTTTATGGCGGCTTATATGCTGGTGCAGCAAGGAGCCACGTTCTGGGCAAAGCAGCGTACGGTATTAGCATTTAGTGCGGTGCTGTTTGGCTGCATATTTTTTGCCAATCTCTTTGATATCTGGGACGTGGATGAAAAACTCATCGGCATCGTCATTGGCAGTTCATTGCTGTGCATCGCCTATGCCATGCAGCAATCCAAGCATATGGCAATTGCCCCATTCTGGTACTTTGTAGGTGCAGTGTTGCTACTGTGGTCAATGTTTGAATTGGTAGAAAACAGCTTGCTGGAGCCTGTGTACCTAGGGGCTACCGCTTTTATCATATTTTTAAGTACCTACGTGCGCAGTAGAACGTTATTGCTGGTAGGCACACTGGCAATGCTGATTTACATTGGCTACTACACAGCAGAACACTTTGCCAACACTGTGGGCTGGCCGATTGCCTTGGTGATTATTGGGGTGGCCTTGATAGGTTTGAGTGCACTTGCTGTGCGCTTAAATAACCAATACATTAATTAACTGATGAGTGAGCAGCTAATATTATGAAGAAAACATTAATTGCGGTAATTGCATTACAGTTTGCGTCAACCTCGTATGCAGTATCAAAATTTGAAGGCCAGTGGTTTAGTTGCATTCCTGAAATGAAAGGGCGGAACAACCCTTACACTCGTATCAGCATAAAGAAACATGGAGTTGGCTTTGATGTTTTCAGTGAAACAGGGGACAAATATACTTTCATCGGTACAGGTCATTTAGTAAAAAATAATCTAGTGGTGCGAGGCTGCGACTATTACGTAGATCAACCAACAAACAACTGTAATCCAGAGCACCCCCCAATTGCATTTACTATGAAATCAACAATATATCAAAGAGATAGGGCTGTCACATATAAGTCCTTGCAGCACTCATTGCCGATTTATACGTTGAATAAAGATTTGAATGCTTTAAGAGAAATGTGTGAAAAGTTAATTTCCCCAGAAAGTTACGAGTGAAATCTAACCCGTTAATCAAGAGGGGCGTGCTAAACACGCCACTTATCTCAAAAGTTCATGCTAAGAGCAAGTTAGAAATGTGCACTGATACGTTGTGCTGCTTCTATACACTCTTCATAAGAGGCAACTAAGGCCATACGGATAAAGTTCTTGCCCGGGTTTACGCCGTGAGCCTCACGCGCTAACAGGCTGCCTGGTAGCACAGTAATGTTGAGGTCTCGGTATAGCTTCACTGCAAACTCTGTATCAGAAATGCTGTCGTCTTTAATTTTTGCCCACAGGTAAAACGCTGCATCTGGTACTGCTACATCCAATACATTGCTCAGTAATGGTGTCACGTCTTTAAATTTTGCTGCGTAGAGCCTGCGGTTTTCAATCACATGTGCTTCATCATTCCATGCGGCAATAGAGGCGGCTTGTACGGCAGGGTTCATGGCGCAACCGTGGTATGTGCGGTAGAGCGTAAATGATTCAATAATTTTTTCATCACCAGCCACAAAGCCTGAGCGCATGCCAGGTACGTTAGAGCGCTTGGAAAGTGAACTGAACACAACCAGATTTTTATAGTCTCTACCCAGTAGATACGCAGCTTGTAATGCACCCAGCGGCGGTGTTGCCTCATCAAAATAGATTTCTGAGTAGCACTCGTCGGCTGCAATCACAAAGCCGTATTGGTCTGATAAGCTAAAAATAGTGCGCCATTGCTCTAAGCTCATGACCTTGCCGGAAGGGTTGCCCGGGCTGCAAATATAAACCAGTTGTGTACGTGCTAATACATCAGCAGGTACACTTGAAAAATCCATCACGTGGTTATAGTTTGGGTCTTGATGTGGCAGCGTATTTAAAAAGTAGGGGGTAGCACCAGCTAAAAATGCAGCGCCTTCGTAAATCTGATAAAACGGATTAGGTGAAATCACGATAGGATCAGGTTTGGTTTGATCGATAATCACCTGAGCAAAGGCAAACAATGCTTCGCGGCTGCCGGTTACAGGCAAAATGGCTTTTTCAGGATTGAGTGCGGGCACTTGATAACGACGTGAAATCCAATCGGAAATCGTGCTTCTTAGCTCAATAGAGCCTATAGTCGTGGGATAATTAGCTAAACCACTTAAGTTATTGACTAAGGCGTCTTTAATTAATGGGGGTGTTTCGTGTTTGGGCTCGCCAATTGATAGGTTAATTGGCTTAAAAGCGGCATTGGGTGTAACACCTTTAAATAGATCGCGCAGACGTTGAAACGGATAGGGCTGTAATAAATTTAGATTTGGATTCATAAGGTAACATTATAGTGAGCAACGCCAATAATAAAAACTTTTTTGCAGTATTTGGCCTACTTTTTGGTGCATTTTGCTGGGGCATTATTTGGTATCCATATCGCTTAATGTCCGAGGCTGGTGTGTCTGGGGTGGCATCCAGTTTTTATACCTACGCACTTGCTATTATCTTCGCCAGCGTTTTATTGGGGAAGCATTGGCGGGGTGCCAACAAGCAGCCATTGAGCATTGTGTGGCTGGGAGTAGTCGCCGGCTGGACAAATCTGAGCTATGTGCTGGCTATTATTGATGGTGAGGTGATGCGCGTGATGCTGCTGTTTTATTTGTCACCAATCTGGACCTTAATCCTCGCCCACTTTTGGTTAAAAGAAAAAACCCGGCTCACAGGCTATATTGCGATAGTTGCGTCCTTGGTAGGCGCATTTATTATGCTGTATGACGCTAAGTTTGCAGGCTTCCCGATGCCACGCAATATGCCAGAGTGGCTGGCATTATCTTCAGGCATAGGCTTTTCTTTAACCAATGTGATTACCAGAAAATCCAGCCATTTAACGTTGGTGGCTAAATCCTATGCGATTTGGATAGGCGTGATGACGGTGGCGCTGCTGTTTGTGCCGATTATGCAAACAAATATACCAAGCCCCACTGTATTTACATTAACCGAGTGGGCCGTGATGTCATTAATTGCCTTGCTATTAATTGCGGCAACTTTTTTTGTGCAATATGGCGTGGCAAAAATTGAGGCAACACGTGCATCTGTGCTGTTTTTGTTTGAGCTGGTAGTGGCTGCCATCGCTTCGTATTACTTAGCGCATGAAACCATGGAGCTGAATGAATGGCTGGGTGGGAGCCTTATTGTGATTGCAGCGATATTTGCGGCGATTCAACATCAGGATGCTGCTTAACCAAGCTTAACACGGGTAAGGCTACTGAGTATTATGGGCGGTGTGGTGTGATTAGAAATGGCGGGGTTTGTTCTAGTACATGGTGCTTAGCTGTTTATCTGGTTTAGCAAAAACTTTTCAAACTGCTGTTCCGGTAGTGGCTTGCTGTAATAGTAGCCCTGTAGTTGGTCGCAACCTATAGACTTGAGGTAGTCATATTGATACTGCGTTTCTACGCCTTCGGCAATTACCTCTATCCCTAAGCTTTGACCCAATACCACGATCGCTTTTAAGATGGCTTTGTTCTTAGGGTCTTCCTCTATGCTGCTGACAAAGACTTTATCGATTTTCAATCGATCAATCGGAAAGTCTTTTAAATACGCCAAACTTGAATAGCCGGTACCAAAGTCATCAATCGCCAGTTTTACGCCAATCTTCTTGAGTGAGTGTAGTGTTTCTATAAACTTTGATGAGTCATCTATCAGTGTGTTTTCGGTAATTTCAAGTTCTAGGTAGCTGGGGTCTAGCTGGGTAACTGCTAAGATTTTTTTGATGGTGTTGGCTAAGTTGGATTGCCTGAATTGCCTAGGTGACACATTGACTGCGATAGGGACATATTGGCCAGTTTTCTGCTGCAGGGCTTTGGCTTTATAGCATGCTGTGGCAATTACCCATTCGCCTATGGTTTCAATTAAGCCGGTTTCTTCCGCAATGGTGATAAATTTTAAGGGGGAGATCAGGTCTTGGCCCGCGGGCTGCCATCGAATCAATGCTTCAGCGCCACAGACTTTGCCGGTTGTAAAATCTACTTTAGGCTGGTAGTGCAATATAAACTCTTCTAGTTCAATGGCTTGGCGCAGGTTGTATTCCAGCGTGACACGCTCGGTGAGTGCTGCATTCAGTGCGTGTGTATAAATCTGGAAGTTATTTCTACCGGCTTTCTTCGCCTTGTACATGGCGGTGTCTGCGTTGCGCAGTAATACATTGGCATCCAAGCCGTCATCTGGATAAATGCTGACGCCAATACTGCAAGTGACTAAGTAATCCAGATTGTTAATGGTTAATGGCACGGCAACGGCCTCAAGTACCCGATTCATGCTGAGGAAAATATCGTTGGTGTCATCAATATTGGTGAGCAATATCACGAACTCGTCACCGCCCAGTCTGACTACGGTATCGATCTCACGCACTGCGCTGGATAACCTCTTTGCCATGATGACTAGCAGTTGATCGCCAACCTCATGCCCCATGCTATCGTTAATCAGTTTGAACTGGTCTAAATCCAAAAATGCCACCGCCATTTTGTTTTTATAGCGATTAGCAAAATTAATGCACAACTGTAGTCTGTCGTTGAGCATATTACGGTTTGGCAAGCCGGTTAAGCTGTCGTGCATGGCTTGATATTCTAGCTTTTCTTCGTAGCTCTTGCGGTCGGTGATGTCTTCAACTGTGCCTTCGTAATAGAGGATATTGCCTGACTCATCATTCACGACACGTGCGTTTTCAGATATCCAGATAGTGCTTTTATCTTTTCGGTAAACTAATGATTCAAATTTTTCTACGCTGTCGTTTTCTTTTAACAGCTGCACAAACTCTTCACGGCGCCCCGGTTTTACGTAGAGTTGTTCTTGTATGTTGTTGAATGCGTGGATAAGATCCTGGGGTGAACTGTAACCATACATGCGTGCAAGTGATTGATTAACAATCAAATAATTACCATCTGCAGTGGTCTGGAAAATGCCTTCCAGCGTATTTTCAAAGATGGAACGGTATTTAAGCTCTGCCGCTAATAGTGATTGTTCGATATCTTTGCGTTTTGCAATATTCTGGATATAGCCTTCTAGGGCGATCACTGCACCGGCATCGTTATAAATCGGGTTGCCACGCTCCAATACCCAAATCACATTGCCATCTGCATGGTTGATGCGGTATTCAACTTCGTAGCGGTTACCTTCAGCGAGCGCGTTTTTGATGGTTTCGCGCACCATCTCCCTATCTTCTTCAAAGGTCATGACTTCATAAGAAATGTATTTGTTATGAAGCAAGTCGTCAGGAGCGTAACCAGTCAGCTCTTTGCAGCCATTACTCACAAATACCATGGTCCAGTCTTTGTCATATAAGCAGCAGTACAGCATCCCTTCAAGGTTATGCATCAGTGCATCATGCATGTGCTTATCATTCTTAAATGCGACCATGGGTGCCCCTGATTGATGTTGTGAAGAAGCTAGTTTCATTGAGTGTTTGCTGTGCCAAAGTTAGTGCTTTGTCTGAATAAGCATTAACTGTGCCATCTTATATTAGATG
>Ga0208751_100236_pt1 | contig 18758 bp, 16 predicted proteins | sample LakWasMet22_HOW5_2_FD_183868 | JGI IMG/M metagenome (GOLD analysis project Ga0208751, IMG submission 183868) | Freshwater sediment methanotrophic microbial communities from Lake Washington under simulated oxygen tension - Sediment Metagenome... | ecosystem: Environmental > Aquatic > Freshwater >... | reverse complement strand
TGGCATCTTAAAGTCAAACAAGGGCTGAATTGCTCGGAATAATGACGGTTTTTTCGGCCAATTCCTGCAATATTTGCAAGCCCGCGGTGACGAGCAACTGCGGATTGGGGTGTTGCAGCTCTTCGGCGATTTGCTGCAGGGCTGTTGCTGTTTGTACGCCCTCGTTTTGCTCGATGATTTCCAGCAGGCGGTAAGTCATCGGGGTGATTTCGATAAAATTAACGTCATCGTCAGGATCGCGATATACCACCAGGAAAGTCGGCTGGGCTGGGGGCTGTTCCGGCAAAAAATCGGGCGCTATTTTATGCACTGGGTATTGATAGGCCAGTGACCAGGCTAGCGGCGACAGTTTGACGTTTGCCTGCAGCAGGTTGTCAGGGATTGGGGTCGGTGTCACTTCGTCTTTGGCTATCGACAAAGCCATTTCCACCCATTCGTAATGCGCCAGTTCCAGCATGAACGGAAAATCGTCCGGGTGTTGTCGTTCGTTTTCCAAATAAGCCAAAAACTCTTCGGGGATTTCAGAAAAATAAGGCGATTGGTTGGTATGTTTGGCAAAAAAATCTTCAGCCAGTTCGGTCCATTGTTCGTCGTTGAGCAGTTTTCTGAGCACAGGAAAATTGGCGGCAAGAAAGCTGTCGATATTGTTGTAAAACAGCTGTCGGTACATCGCCATGCGTTCCGGTTGGATATCGGAAGGTGCAGGATGGTTATGGGGGTTTCTTATATAAGCGGCAAACTCTTGCTGTTTGGCTTTAAAGTCGACGTTCATATATTCAGGCGGATGCGCGAGCATGTTGTGTAGCCCAGCCCGACTGAATGGCTTTAATGGTGTTCACTTCGCGCAGCAGCTCGGCCATTTCGGGAATATTGAAATCCCGTTCCAATAACGTCGGAAATACGCCGTAAAGCTCATAAGCCTTGCCCAATAAAAGCCAGACCGGATCGATAATGGCGGCACCGTGGGTGTCGACTAGAAAATCATCAGCTTCCACATAATGCCCTGCGATATGAGCGTAAGCAATGCGATGTGCAGGGATGGCTTTTAAAAAGGTTTCGGCATCGTAGCCGTGATTAACGCTGTTAACGTAGATGTTATTGATGTCGATCAGAATGTCGCAATCGGCTTCTTCGACCACGGCATTAAAAAAGTCGATTTCCGCCATTTCCTGACCTGGGGCCGCGTAATACGAGACATTTTCGATGGCGATTTTTTGTTCCAGAATATCCTGTACTTGCCGGATGCGCGCCGCGACATGGCTGACTGCGTCGCTAGTAAAAGGAATCGGCATCAAGTCATATAAATGACCGTCCTTGCTGCAGTAACTTAAATGCTCGCTATACAGCTTGATCTGATGCTCAGCCATAAAGGCTTTGACATCGCGGACCAGTTTCACGTCAAGAGGATCGGTACTGCCCAGTGATAAAGACAAGCCGTGACAAATAAAGTCAAACCGTTCAGTCATGGCGCGAAAGCGTTTGCCTAATTTGCCGCCGATGGTGATCCAGTTTTCCGGGGCGACTTCGTAAAAACCGACTTCTTGCGGAGGCGCGTCAACCACTTGCGCCAAAATAGAACGTCTAAGGCCTAAACCGGCACCGTTAATTAGGAAAGGAGTTGTGTCCATAAGAACACCTGTGTTGGATTGGAAAGTGAGGGCATGATCGCCATGCCCTCTGAAGCAGCCAAGCAGTGACTCTGCCGGTTATTTTTTAGGAACGTAAGGAATGACTTTGCCCAAGGATTTATCTAAGCCGGCTTTGTCGTGGTGCTCGTCAACTTTGCCGGCGGCTTGAGCCGGACTGACTTTAGTTTGACCATCGTCTTTAGTGCCGGCTGAAGCACCGCAAGCACCGTCTTTACCTTTCATCATCGCGCCGCAACTATGTTCCATGCCTGACTTCATTTTGTCGCCTTGCATCATCCCGCCGCACATGCCTTCACCACATGAACCTTCAGTGGTTTTAGCCGCTGGTTTGTCGGTAGGTTTGCTTTCTGCTGCATGAGCATCGTGACTTGATGCAGCACTTGGAGCGGCTTTAGCTTCGTCTTTGCCGGTAGCTCCGCAAGCGCCTTCTTTACCTTTCATCATGGCACCGCAGGAAGCTTCCATGCCGGGTTTCATTTTGCCGCCTTGCATCATCGCGCCGCACATGCCTTCGCCACATGAGCCTTCGGCGGCAGGTTTTGCTGCGGCCGCTGCGGGTTTATCCGCTGCTTTTGTTGGCTTACCGGCACAAGCACCTTCCGGCGCTTTGGATTTTGTCATATCCATGTTCGCACCACAGGCCATTTCAGCCTCGGCGACTTGCATGTAACCGGAAGATAATTCGCTTAAACCAAAAGGGTTGGATTCCGCATTGGCCGGGCTTGCAGCGAGGGTTGAGATAAATGCAGCGCCCATTGCTGCTGCTAAAGGGGATTTGTTGATTTTTTTCACGTTAATTCCTCACTTATTATTATGAAATGCAATGACACCAGCGTTTGAACACTGCTTATGATACCAAAGAGATGCCTTAATCGATGAGACCATCTTAATAAAAACAAACTCTTAGTTTTTAGGGGACTTGTTTTTCCTTGAATTCACACAACTCAGCAATTATGCACTCTGGGCAACGTGGTTTTCTTGCTATACAGGTGTATCGGCCATGTAAAATCAATAAGTGATGAGCGTCTTTCTTGTACTTTGCATCCACCAATTTATCCAGCTTACGTTCCACGTCAAGCACGGTTTTACCCGGTGCCAAGCCGGTACGATTGGCCACTCTGAAGATATGCGTATCCACAGCAATCACCGGATGACCAAAGGCGGTATTAAGGATGACATTGGCAGTTTTTCTGCCCACCCCCGCCAGTGCTTCCAATTGATCACGGGTTGTCGGCACTTGGCCTTGATGTTTATCCAGCAACTGCTGGCATAAAGTAATAATGTGGGCGGCCTTGCTGTTAAACAAGCCGATCGTCTTAATATATTCCTTCAGCCCAGTCTCACCTAATGCCAGGATGGCTTGCGGTGTATTGGCAACGGGAAACAACTTGGCGGTAGCTTTGTTGACTCCTTTGTCGGTCGCTTGCGCCGACAATACCACTGCAATCAGCAACTCAAACGGCGTGCTGTAATTTAATTCCGTTTTAGGATCTGGGAGTGCGTGTGCTAAACGTTCAAAAATTGCTAAGCGTTTTTCGGCATTCATTACTCAACCTGCCGCTTTTAACTTGAGTAATGCCGCCTTTTTTTGACGCGCACGTTCGATATTTTCAGCTTCTTCCCGTTGCTTGCGAATATTACGTGCCTCATAGCGCCGCTTGGCCAATTGCGCGCGGGCTGTTTTTTCTGCTGCGGAAAGCGGCTCCGGTAATGGCTGCATGACAATGCAATCAACCGGACACGGTGCGATACACAATTCACAGCCGGTGCATTCTGAGGCAATGACGGTGTGCATATATTTTGCCGCACCTAAAATAGCATCGACCGGGCAGGCGGCGATGCATTTCGTACAGCCGATGCAATCTTCTTCGATGATAAAGGCAACGCTCTTGGGCTTATGTTCGCCGAATGCCGGATTTAATGGTTTAGGGCTGACATTCAGCAACTGCGCCAAGGCAACGATCCCTTCATCGCCTCCGGGTGGGCATTGATTGATGTCGGCGGTCCCGGAAGCTATCGCTTCGGCATAAGGGCGGCAGCCGTTATAACCGCATTGACCACATTGGGTTTGCGGCAGGATGTTATTGATTTGTTCAATCACACAATTATCCAAATTACTTAACCCGCATCCCCGCAACTGCACCCTCATCCGGGCTTAACACCCAGATGTCTTTGCCGCCAGGGCCTGCCGCCAGCACCATGCCTTCAGAAACACCAAAACGCATTTTTCTTGGTGCCAGATTGGCGATAACCAAGGTTAATCTGCCTTCCAAATCTTCCGGCGCATAAGCGGATTTAATTCCGGCAAAGATGTTGCGGGTTTCATCGCCGATGTCGACGGTCAGTTGCAGTAATTTTTCTGCGCCTTCGACGTGTTCGGCTTTAATGATTTTGGCGATGCGCAAATCCAGCTTGGCAAAATCGTCGAATTCAATCGTGTCGGCAATCGGCTCAAAGTTAAGCGCCTTGGGTGTATCGGCGGTTTTCTCTAGGTTTTCTTTAGAGGCTTCGATAATTGCGGCGATTTTGTCGGGTTCAACGCGGGTCATTAATGGTTTGAATGCGTTAATGGTGTGACCAATTAATGGCGTAGCTTGAGTCGGCCAGGTTTGCGGCTTAAGGTTCAAAAACTCTTCCGTATTGGCTGCCAGCACCGGCAGTACTGGGCTTAGATAAGCGGCCAGCAGACGAAACAGGTTTATGCCCACAGAACATACGTCATGCAATTCCTGGTCTTTGCCTTCTTCTTTAGCGATCAACCACGGTTTTTTCTCGTCGATATATTGGTTGGCTTTATCCGCCAGCGCCATGATTTCGCGCATGGCTTTGCCGAATTCACGTGTTTCGTAAAAATCGGCAATCTGCTGGCTGGCGTTAACGAATTCTTCAAATAACGCCGGTTCTGCATTGTGCCCGGAGAGCACGTTATTAAAACGTTTGGCAATAAAACCGCTGCAACGGCTGGCGATATTAACGACTTTGCCGACTAAATCCGAATTTACCCGCTGCGTAAAATCGTCGAAATTAAGATCTAAATCATCGACGCTGCTGCTCAGTTTGGCGGCAAAGTAATAACGTAAATACTCGGGGTTCAAATGCTCCAAGTACGTTCTGGCTTTAATGAAGGTGCCGCGCGATTTGGACATTTTTGCCCCATTCACGGTTAAAAAGCCGTGGGCAAATATTGCACTGGGCGTTCTAAAGTGAGCGCCGGTTAACATGGCGGGCCAAAACAAGGCATGGAAGTAAATAATGTCTTTACCGATAAAGTGATACAGCTCGGCATCGCTGCCTTTGCCCCAAAACTCGTTAAAGTCTAAGCCTTGCTTGTCGCATAAGTTCTTGAAGCTGGCCATGTAGCCGACCGGCGCATCCAGCCAAACATAGAAATATTTGCCCGGCGCATCGGGGATTTCAAAACCAAAATACGGCGCATCGCGGCTGATGTCCCACTGTTGCAAACCACCGTCCAGCCATTCAGCCAATTTATTGCGAACTTCCGGTTGCAAATGTCCGGCGGTAGTCCAGGCGCGCAGCATGTCGGTGAAGTTGGCTAAGTCGAAAAAGTAATGCACCGAATCTTTATCTATCGGCTTGGCGCCGGAAATGGCCGAGACCGAATTTTTTAGATCAGTCGGTGAATATGTTGCGCCACAAACTTCGCAGCCATCGCCATATTGATCAGCCGCACCGCATTTGGGGCACTCGCCTTTGATAAAACGATCAGATAAAAACATGTTCTTAACGGGATCATACGCCTGAGTAATGCTGCGCGAACTGATATGTCCGGCATCGCGCAGGCGCTCATAAATCAGTTCGGAAAAGATTTTATTTTCTTCAGAATGCGTGCTGTGATAATTATCAAATGCCACGCCAAACTCAGTAAAATCAGCTAAATGCTCTTTGCCAACGGCAGCGATCAATTCTTCGGGAGTTATGCCATCCCGATCGGCTTTAAGCATAATCGGCGTGCCATGGGTATCGTCGGCGCAAACGTAGTAACAAAGATTGCCGCGTTGTTTTTGAAAGCGTACCCAAATATCGGTTTGGATGTACTCAACCAAATGGCCTAAATGGATGGGGCCGTTGGCGTAAGGTAAGGCGCTGGTAACAAGAATTTTTCTATTGGACATGGTCTTAAAAGCGGCAAGTTTTACGAAAAAATAATGACAACCTCTAAAAATTGCACTTCGACAAGCTCAGTGCGAACGGTTTTATAACTAAATCATTAACTTATCCGTTCGTGCTGAGCCTGTCGAAGCATGAACGGATAAGTTTTAGAAGGTGCCCTAATGCCAATATTATTGCATAAAACCCTGCTTACCGATGACGCCATCAATCCCCGAGTGATTTGTGTATTGAAAAATAAGTGCGCGCCTTATATCCTGAGTAAATTATTTGGTATTTACTTTTACTCCCTCCACCTGGAAAAATCATGACCGACATAAACAAGTCAGATGTAGAAAATCTGCTGCAAACTTTCATCGACCCCAACAACGGTGTTGATCTAATTACTGCAAAAGCAGTTAAAGCTATTACCATTGATGGCAACAACGTTAGCGTTAAAGTGGAACTGGGCTATCCGGCAAAAAGCTATATTGAAGAGCTCAAAACCGGCGTCGCACAACTCTTACAAACGTTGCCGGGCATTGGCAATGTTACCGTTGAAGTCATTGTAAAAATTGTCTCTCATGCCGTACAACAAGGCTTAAAACCTATGCCCAATGTTAAAAACATTGTCGCAGTCGCTTCGGGTAAAGGTGGCGTAGGTAAATCCACCACGGCGGTCAATTTGGCGTTAGCGCTGGCTGCAGAAGGTGCCACGGTAGGCATTTTGGATGCGGACATTTACGGCCCCAGTATTCCAACCATGCTTGGACTATCCGGCTTTCCGGAAAGCAAAGACAACAAAACCATGCAACCGAAAGTCTCCTTTGGCATCCAAACCAACTCGATCGGTTATCTGGTTGAGGCCGACCAAGCCGTTATCTGGCGCGGCCCAATGGTTACCGGTGCGTTGCAGCAATTGCTTAAAGACACCAACTGGACCGATGTTGATTATCTGATTATCGATTTACCGCCCGGCACCGGCGACATTCAATTGACCTTGTCGCAACAAATTCCGGTCAGCGGCGCGGTTATCGTCACCACACCGCAAGACATAGCCCTGCTTGATGCCCAGCGCGGTTTAGCGATGTTCGAGAAAGTCAACGTGCCGGTATTGGGTTTAGTGGAAAATATGAGCATCCACATTTGTAGCAACTGCGGTCATGAAGAAGCTATTTTCGGGCAAGGCGGCGGCTTAGCGATGGCTGAACGCAACAGAATCGACTTGCTTGGCTCGTTGCCATTAGACATCAGTATTCGCCAATACGCAGACGTTGGTAGACCTATCGTCGCCGCCGATCCCGATGGCAGACCCGCGCAAATTTACAAAGAAATTGCGCGCAAAACCGCCGCAAGATTAGCGCTAAAGGGCAAAGATTTTTCTACCAAGTTTCCTAATATCGTTGTGCAAAATACTTAAGTTTTGATATTGCCGCCGACAAGGCGCTGATTTTTGGTCGTCGCCGTGGCCCTGATTGGGTACGGCGATTTCACTGATCCTGCTACTCAAGTGATTGCAAGAGCAATAAAATACAGCTCGCATTTGCCAGACAACAAGAGGTGCCGATATGTCGAAAGAAGCCTTTCCCCTATCCAAGGTTTACGGTCTGCTTGAGCCGGGGCCGGTTGTTTTGGTCTCCACTGTCAGGGAGGGTCGAGCGAATATCATGACTATGTCATGGCACACTATGCTGGAGTTTGAACCGCCGCTCGTGGGTTGCGTGATCAGCAACGGGAACTTCTCATTTGATAGTTTGCAAGCAACCAAGGAATGCGTGATCAACATTCCCTCGGTGGAGCTGTCGAAAAAGGTCGTGGATTGTGGGAACAGCTCAGGACGAACGGTCGACAAATTCAAGGCGTTTGGCCTGACGCCAGTGGCCGCTGTGTGTGTCGAGGCGCCGCTTATTGATGAGTGTTATGCCAATCTTGAATGCAAGGTCGTTGATGAGACGATGGTAGCCAAATACAATTTCTTTGTCCTTGAGGTTGTTAAAGCCTGGATCGACCCACGACAGGAACATCCGCAAACGATACATCATCTTGGTGAAGGCACATTTATGGTTGCCGGTGAGACGATCCATCTGCCTTCCAAGATGAAATAACTATTTAATGTCGTTTCCCTTGTTATGCTGACTAATACCCGCGCCCTAAACTTTTAATTTCTTTAAGTTTGCCATTTTCGAAACGAAGGTATTGCCGTAAACGGTAAGTACCGAAGTTGTAAACCCACTCTTCTATTTGGATTTCTTCATACTCGTACAGGTCAAGCGTTCTATTCGGGTGATGCAAGGTACTGCCGACTACTTTAGTGCGCGTTTCAATGGATTCCGGTTCACCACATCGAGCCAGCACATCACCTTTATAATCGCCCAACTGAACCAGCTCGCGTCCGCACCTGATTGCCGAGACAGCATTGAAGGAACATAAAGTCAGAACTAAGATCCACAACGCGCTATTTTTCATTTCATGAGCCTTAAAGTAATAAAATCACACAGGTATTAACGTCGATTTAACAAATCTTGCGGAGTTCTGTAGACCAACATTAAAGTTTAAAAATTGTATGCCGATAAAAAAGGCTAACCATACAATTTTCGGTGCTGTTATGAACACAAATTCCATTCGGACTGCCATTTCTCCGTTCCTGTTTTCAACACGAAATGCCAACCAATTTAACCGTATTCACACTGCACAAACGCCTAATAACGCAACGTCCAAGTTGGAAAAAGACCAGTCTTCCTTCGTAAAAAATCCGGAAAAAATCGCTGAAAATCAAGTAATCAGTGGCCTGCAAAAAGCGCTTGGTTCGGACGATAATGCAGTCGTTAAAGCTGATGACACAGAATTTAATCCTGAAAAATTAGCCGATAAAATTTTAAAGTTTGTTAAAAAAACCTACGGACAGTTACAACACGACGACCCTGATTTTGATAAGGCTAAATTTTTTAGCCAGATAAAACAGGGGTTGGAAACCGGTTTTAGTGACGCCAAAGAAGCTTTGGGCAAATTGGGATTATTGGCAGGGCAAACTGAACAGGATATAGATGCGGCATACGCCAAAATACAGGATGGCTTGTCCAAGCTGGAGTCAAAAGCTCAAGCCCCGGTTGCCTCGACTGCCGAATTACAAGGGTTTTCAGCGCAAATTAGCCAATCGGCAGACGTCGAAATTGTTACCAAAGAAGGCGATGTTGTCAAAATTCGGCTGGCACAATCTGCTTCTAACAGCCAAAGCGCAGTTAACATTCAACAAGACGGGCAGACGGCGAGCGCCTTTCAAATTAGTTCCGAAAGCAGCTCTAATTTTTCTGTTACCGTTGATGGTAATTTGAATGAAGACGAGCAAAAGGCATTGAAGAAATTATTGAAAGACATGGATAGCGTTGGCAAAGATTTTTTTAACGGTAATGTTAAAGATGCTTTTAATCATGCAAAACAAATAGGCCTGGATAACGAACAAATCGCCAGTTTTTCGATGAGTCTATCGATGGAAAAGTCTGTTCAAGCGGTCGCGGCTTACCAACAAACAAGCTTGCCTGATCAGAAAGTTGATTCGGGCAAACTAAAACAGGCGGCAGACTTTTTTAATCAAGCCAGCGAGCTATTAAAAACGGCTAAATCGGCATTAAAACCATTTGAAAATCCCTTGTCGGCTTTCAATGCCCTTTTTGAAGGGGTTGTTGAGCTTGATGCAACCAACCCGCAACCGAAACCAGCCGAAGGTGAGCCGTCGTTGCAACAAATTGTCAAACCCTTAAGTCAATCCATTCTCGGTACTGACAGCGCGGTATCTAAATTGGCCTGAGCAAATATGATGCGATCGGTGCTACAGGCTTGACTGGGCAGTCTTTTAACTTGAAAGACTAGCATTAGCGCTGGATTTATTGGCTGTTTTATAACGTAGCCAAAGCGCCTTGAGCCAATTATTAAAATCATCCAAATAGCTATAAGCCACCGGGATCACCAACAGGCTAAGAAACGTCGAGGTTACCAAACCACCGAGTACCGCCACTGCCATCGGGCTGCGGAAGGATGAATCGGCATCGCCCATGCCGGTCGCAATCGGTAACATGCCTGCGCCCATGGCAATAGTGGTCATCACAATCGGACGAGCACGTTTACGGCAGGCGTCCAACAATGCATCTAGTCGAGACATGCCGTGATCGCGTCTGGCGACGATGGCATATTCGACCAGCAAGATGGAGTTTTTGGTGGCAATACCCATCAGCATGATCAGCCCGATCAACGACGGCATCGAAAACGCTTTGCCGGTCAATAACAAGGCTACAAAACCACCGCCAAACGACAGCGGCAGCGCTGCCAAAATGGTGATCGGCTGCAAAAATTCTTTAAACAGCAGCACCAGCACAATAAATATGCACAACACGCCGGTGAGCATCGCCAAGCCAAAGCTGGTGAACAGTTCAGTCATCATTTCGGCATCACCAATATTGATCTGTTTTACCCCCGCGGGCAGATTGCGAATGCTCGGCAGGTTTTGCACGGCATTGGTTACATCGCCCAGCGGCAAGCCGGAAAGTTCCACTTCAAAATTGATATTGCGTGAACGGTCGTAACGATCAATGACCGCAGGGCCACTGGAAAGCTCCAGATTTGCTACCTGACTCACCATTACCGATCCCGAACCGGCTTTACCTGATGGCACTGCGAGCCGTTCCAATACGGAAAGATCGCGTCGTCCATCTGCGGCCAGTTTCACTACGATTGGCACCTGACGCTGAGCGAGGTTAAGCTTAGGCAAGGACCAATCGTAATCGCCTAGGGTGGCGATGCGTAGCGTTTCGGCGATAGCTGCGGTGGTCACGCCCAGATCGGCGGCACGGGCAAAATCGGTACGCACGGCAATTTCGGGCCTGACCAATGCGGCGCTGGAAGCAATGCTGCCGAGGCCGGAAATGGTTCTGAGATCGTGTTCGACATTACGGGCTGCGGTGCTTAAGGCTTGCGGGTCATCACCGCTCAGTACCAAAACGTATTTTTCACCAGACCCGCCCAAACCGACTTTAGTGCGCACGCCGGGCAGACTTTGCAATGCTTGCCGGATGTTTTTTTCAATGGCTTGCTTATGTACGGGCCTGTCTTGACGATTAGCCAAGGTAATGGTCAAGGTGGCTTTACGTACTTCGCTAGTTTGAGAACCGGCAAAAGGATCGACGCCCGCTGAACCGCTGCCGATGGTGGTGTAAACCGACTTCACATAAGGCACATTTGTGACCAATTGGCGCGCCGCTTCTGCCGAAGCCTTGGTTTGGGCAAGACTGACACCGGGCGATAATTCCACGAACACCTGCGTTTGCGGATTGTCATCTGCCGGTATGAAGCCGGTGGGCAACAAAGGAATCAAAAATAAGGAGCCGATAAAAAACGCCGCTGCCGCCGCTATTGTCGTTAATCGATGGTGCAAACACCAAGCCGCAAGCTTCATGTACGTTTGCATAATACGACCTTCTGGCGGATCGGAAGGGCCGGTGTCTTTTAATAAGTAAGCCGCCATCATCGGCGTTAACATCCGCGCCACAACCAGCGAGGCCATTACTGCCAGCGCCGCTGTCCAGCCGAATTGTTTAAAGAAACGTCCGGCAATCCCGCTCATAAATGCCGTCGGCAGAAATACCGCCACCAACGCAAAAGTGGTGGCAATCACCGCCAGACCGATTTCATCTGCCGCTTCCATGGCCGCCTGATAAGGCGATTTACCCATCCGCAAGTGGCGGACGATGTTTTCCACCTCGACAATGGCATCATCCACCAGAATACCCACCACCAGAGACAACGCCAATAAGGTGACGCCATTTAGCGAGAAGCCTAAATATTCCATACCCAAAAAGGCCGGAATTATTGACAACGGCAGTGCCACGGCGGAAACAAAGGTAGCCCGCCAGTCTTTTAAAAACAGCCAGACCACCAACACAGCCAGTAACCCGCCTTCATACAGCATGGTCATGGAGCCCTGGAATTCTTCTCGCACCGGGGTGACAAAATTAAAGGCTTCAGTAAATTCAATATCTGGGTTGGCAATCTGTAATTCCGCCAGTGCTTTTTGTACACCTTCGCCTACCTCTACGTCGCTGGCGCCACGGCTGCGCGTTACTTCAAAGCCCACCACCGGTTTGCCGTTGAGCAACGCCAGCGCTCGGGGCTCGGCGACTGTGTCAGTCACTGTGGCGACTTGGTCGAGACGAATTCGCCTGCCGTCAGCCAAAGACAACTGTAATGGCCGCATTTCTTCTACTGAGGTAACGTTGGCCAGCGTGCGCACCGGCTGTTCGCCGCTGCCCAGATTGGTGCGTCCGCCCGCGCTTTCTCGTTGTATCTCACGCAATTGGCGGGAAATATCGGCAGCAGTTGCCCCTAACGATTGCAGCTTGACCGGGTCCAGGGCAATGGTCACTTCACGACTAACGCCGCCCACTCGGTTAACCGCACCCACTCCGCGTACACTCAGCAAGCGCTTGGCAACGGTATCTTCTACAAACCAGGACAGCGCTTCCTCATCGCGTTGGGGGGACGACACGGTCAGCGCCAAGATCGGCGCACTGGCTATATCCAGTTTGGTAACCACAGGATCACGTAAATCAGCAGGCAGATCGGCGCGAACCTTGGCAACGGCGGAGCGCATATCGTCCACCGCTTCCTGCACGGGTTTTTCCAGCCGGAATTCGGCGGTAATCGTCACGCTGCTGTCCTGCACTTTGGTGGTGATGTGCTTTAGGCCTTGTAGGGTGGCAATCGCATTTTCGATTTTACGCGCGACCTCAGTTTCCAGCTGGGCAGGCGAGGCGCCGGGTAGGGATGCCGAGACGGTTACCGTCGGCAAGTCCAAATCCGGCATGTTTTGAATCTTCATCGATTTAAAACTGAGCAGCCCGCCAAAGCTCAGCAGCACAAACAGCATCAGTGCCGGAATGGGGTTGCGGATACACCAGGCGGAAACGTTCATGGTTTAACCACCTTTACAGTATCGCCATCAGCCAAAAACGAGGCGCCGCCGGCGACTAATCGATCATCCGGACTCAATCCGGAGAGTATTTCCAAGCTGTCATCGGTTCTTCGGCCCAATTGCACTTTGACTTGGGAAACTTTGGCCAAGTCGCCGTTTTGCTCAGTCAATTTAAAGACATAACTGAAGCCGTCCCGCAAAGACAGCGCAGTTTGGGGAATAGTCAGACCGGTGCTAACGCCCATTTGGAATTCGCCATTAGCGAACATCCCGGCGCGTAAACTATGCCGGGCCGCTTCCGGTAAATCCACGTAGACCAAGCCATTACGGCTTTGCACGTCCAAGGTCGGCGCTAAAGCGCGAATTTTGCCTTTGATGCTGCCAACGTTGGGCACTATCACGTTGACAACAATGCCGGGTTTAAGTTGCGCCATTTCCGCGGCGGTGACTTCACCCCGCCATTCCAGCCGGTTTTGTCGAATCATGCGAAACAATTCCTGGCCCTTGGCGGTGACGGCACCTAACGTGGCGCTGCGAGAGGAAATAACGCCATCGTCGCTGGCTAACACCCGGGTATATTTCAGCCGCAATAATTGCGAATCTAACTGCGCTTTGGCTAGCTGCACTTTGGCTTGAGCGGTTTTTTGACCGGTGAGATATTGATTCACTTGCTGGCTGCTTAGCGCGCCGGACGCTGAGATTTGTTTGGCTCGGTCAGCATTGTCCCGTGCATCGGCCAGATTGGCTTCGGCTTCAGCCAGCACGGCTCGGCTTTGCGCGACATCGGCTAATACGCTCTCATCAGAAAAAACCGCCAATACTTGGCCTTTTTTTACCACGTCGCCCACTTGTACATTGACCTCGGTCAAATGCAGATCGCTGACTTCAGCGCCAATAATGGCCTCCTGCCATGCCGCTATCGAACCATTGGCGGTCAGAGTCATCGGAATATCGTGCATAGCAGGCTGAATTACCGACACGCTGAGCGCAGGCTTGGGCGCGGGAGCAGTGTCCGCGGCGCCAGACTCGTTACCGCATCCGGCAATAACGCCAATGCCGAGCAATATAATTAAGGCGTACAGGAATGCACCTATGTTTCCTTTTGTCATGATTTTCCTCCGGTGAAATCGACGGGATGATTTATGAATTGAGTGGGTTTTTCGGTGGTGCTGTTGCTTGGGGTTTTAGATTCATCATCGCCTTCCCAACTACCGCCCGCGGCGCGATATAACGCGATCCAGGCGCTGACCTGTTCTTGTTCTATTTCCTTAACCGCTAATTCAGCCGTCAGCACATTGCGCCGAGCGGTTTCGGCATCGATTAAGTTGCCTAAGCCGGCTTGGTAAAGCGCTTGGGCGGCCAGAAAGTTGGTTCGATAACCGGTGACTGCTGTACGGCCCTCGGGTAAACGTTGATTAGCACTAGCCAAGCGCACCAAGGCGTCTTCCACTTCCTTGACTGCTGTGCGCACCTTGCTGCGAAACTTAATTTCGGCAGATTCATATTGAGCGCGGGCTGCGTCCACATCCGCTGCGCGCTTACCGGCATCGAACAGCGGCAAGCTGAGCGTTGGCCCGATAGCCCAGGTTTCTGCGAGAAAAAACGCTGCGCCATTCATGTTTTGCAAGGTTGGCGTGATGTTGCCCGACAAGCTTAACTTCGGAAAGCGTTTGGCCTGTTCGATGCCGATTTTGGCGCTGGCTTCCGCAACATCACGCTCGGCGGCGGTCAGGTCGGGTCGTTGCAGCAATACCTTTGCAGGCAGGGACGCAATTTGAAACGCGGGCGGGCTGGGCAACGTCGCCACTCGATCCGCCGGCTCGGTTAACAACTTACGCACTGCCGTTTCTTCCAGCGCCGTTAATGCGACCAAGCTTTTTATCGAGCGCTCACACTGTGCTTGTTGTCGCAACAATATTCTATTGCCTTCGGCAGCGCTGGCATTGGCAAGCGCAACATCGCCTGGGGCCCGGAATCCAGCCTGACCGGCTATGTCTGCAAGTCGCGCTGATTCTCGACGTGACTCGGTATCAGCCCGGACTATGTCTACTTGCGACTCACAATAACGATAAGCTAAATAAGCATCGGCCACTTCCACCGCCACCGCGACGCGGGCATTGTGCCAAGAGGCATTTCGTGATTCCAGTTGACTAAGCGCCGCTTCTTCTTGGCGCGCCAAGCCGCCGAACAGATCGATTTCCCAGCTGGATTGCAGCCCAAATGGCACTTGGTTCCATACGAACGGAGCGCCTCCAAAGGAAGATGAGGAGCGTTTGGCACCTGCGCTCGAATCTATATTGGGTAATAAAGCTGCATCAGCACTGACCAGATTGGCTCTGGACTGTTCGATGAGTGCTCTGGCATCGGCAACCGAAGCGCTTGCTTGCTGCGCGGCGGCTAAAAACCGATTTAACACCGGATCGTTAAAACGCTGCCACCAGCGGCTAAGATTGTCAGGGTCGCCTTGGTGAGCAACCGGAGTGGCATCGATTTCAGGCAACGGCGCCTGCCACTTAGCCGCAGTCGGCAATGGCGCAATTTGGTAATCAGGGCCGACAGTGGTCAGCAAGCCGCCAGAGCCACAGGCTGATAACAGTAAAGACAGTGCAAGAGGACTTAATTTATGGCGCATGATGTGGCTCCTGAGCGCGACGCCGGGCTTCTCCCTCGATCATCGACAAGGCATATCCGGCCAACCGTTCGGCTAATGTATCGATAGCTTTGGGCGCGTTTAACAACTGCGGCGCAATGACCGATGCAACATCTTGGCCGACATAAAAATGCACGGCCATGCCGATAATTGCAAAAGCAAGGCGATGTACATCCATGTCAACGCGTTGCAAGCCAAGATGCTCTTTAAGCATAGAGACCAGTGCTTCATGTTGCGGTTTAATTTCGGCCTCGATTGCCTGTTGCCGAATTCCGGTCGGCTCGATCATTTCCCTAAAATGCAATTTCATCACCAGCCTGATCTCTTCACCTTTTTTCAAAGGCTCAAGAAACTCGGTGAAAAATCTACCCAGCGCATCGGCTAGCGGCAGGGTCACATATTCTGTAATGTTGGTATGGCATTGTGTTTCGCCGATAGGCTCGTTGAACACGGCTCGATAGAGCCCTGCCTTATCGCCAAAGTAATAGCGAATGGCGGAGATATTAGCCCCTGCCGCGTCACAGATTTCTCTGGTGGTGGCCGCCTCAAAACCTTTTTCAGCAAATAGCCGTAATGCCGAGATGACAAGTCTGCTGCGCGCATCAAGTGTTTCTGTGTCGGTACTTAAGTTATTGACCATGCCGCCTCGGGGAATTGTTTATAAGAAATTAAATCAAACGATTGAATTAGACATTATCAATCAAGCGTTTGATTGTCAATTTGCGATGTTGTTAGATCGGCGGCAATTCTATTAACTAGCGCAATCAACCAAGTTGTTTGTAGACTGGCAGGCGTAAAATGCATTAACTTTCTCATCTGGAGATCGGTTAGTCATCAGCTTAATCATTACTTTATTTAGGGAACCCGCCATGCCATTTTTAAAACTCAGCACCAACGTTACTATTGAGCAAAGCCAATCAGAACAATTACTCAAGGAGCTTTCACAATTACTTGCCAAAGAAACCGGTAAACCAGAACGTTATGTGATGGTGCAAGTAACTGGCGGCAAAGCCATGTTATTTGGCGGCAGCAATCAGCCGCTGGCTTATCTTGAATGTAAAAGCATCGGTTTAACGGCTGCTCAAGCAAAGGCGCTATCAGCATCGTTAAGCAAGTTGTTAACGAGTGCGTTATCGTTAACTGCTGAGCGGATTTATATTGAATTCAGCAACTGTCCGGCTGAGTTTTGGGGTTGGAACGGCTCAACTTTTGGCTAATTTAAGCAACTCGTTCAGTGTTTATCTAACAAAAAGGCGACGTTAAATATCGCCTTTTTTGTTTACAATGCTGCCCAACGTTAAAACCAGCCAGGAATTCTGATGACAAAACCGCGCTTATTGTCCTATTTGGTTAAACCAGTGTTGATAATTGGCGGCGCTGTACTTGTGTACGCTGGGGTGGGATTTTATGCCGCACCGGCACTATTAAAAGCAAAGCTGCCGCAACTCATTCGGGAGTCGATCGGTAGAGACGCTGCAGTTGCTGATATTCAGTTCAATCCCTTCAAGTTGCAATTTAGTTTGCAAGGTTTTGAACTTAAAGAGAGTAACAGCCAGCCGTTTGTTAGCTTCGACAAGTTTTATGTTGACCTTGATGCCGTCGAATCCATCAAACAATCGGCCCTGGTGATTAACGATATTCAGTTGCAAAAGCCGTTTGTTCGACTGGCCCGGCAAGCGGACGGCAAATTTAACTTTAGCGATCTGGTTAAAGCTGACAGCAAGGAACAAGCCAGTGACAGCCAATCTTTCCCGGTCAGCGTTATCAAGCTGACTCTCGTCGAGGGCAAATTAAGCTGGGAAGATGTCAATCAAAAAGAAGACGTTATCCCGCTGAATTTCAATCTTGAAAATTTCAGCACACAACCAGAAAAATCCGCGAAATTGGCGCTGTCTTTAGCATTAAGTTCCGGCGGTAATCTGGAATGGCAGGGCTCGTTTGCACTCCAACCCTTGCAATCAGCAGGGCATCTTAAGTTAGACGGTGTAAAGCTGGCGCGAGTGATCGCTCTGGCAGGTTTAACATTGCCTGCTGATATTCAAGGCTCTGAATTGATTGAAGCTGATTACCAACTGAGCCAGGTCGACAAAAATCTGCAACTGGTGATCAAGCAAAGCAATATTGAATTACGCGATGTGCAGGTGAGTGCGGAGCAACCCGGCAAAATATTGCTGAAAACGCCGTCGATTACGCTGCAAGCTGATGCTGAAGTTAACTTTGGTGAGAGTGTACCCGATGTTAGAGTCGGAAAAGGCAAATTAGCCTTACGTGACTTCCAGTTTTCAGAACCCGGTGCCGGTAAACCGTTGGTGACAATCCCCACGCTGGCCCTGACTGGCCTAAGCGCGGATTTAAAAAAACACGACATTTTGCTTGATGCATTAACAGCCGACGGCGCCAATGCGCAAGCTTGGCTAAATGCCGACGGCGTTATCAATTACCAAGCGTTATTTGCAGGCAACTCGGGTCCTCAAGGCGACACCGCCCAAACCGCCGCCGAACCGGCATCGTCGCCATGGAACATCAAAGTTAATACCATTGCGTTAAGCAACTTTGGCCTGGACTTTACCGATAAAACATTGAAAAAACCGGTCGCGATGTCTGCCAAACCAATCAACCTGCAGCTGAGCAATGTCAGTAATAAAGACGGCACGACAATTCCTTTTCAAGCCAGTGTTGGTATTAATAACGGCGGCTTAATAAAGTTGGATGGCAACACTATTTTACGACCCTTTACCTTGCAGACAGCGGTGGCTGTTGACGGCATAGCGCTGGATAAATTTCAGCCGTATGTCGATAAATTCGCCCGGCTAGACATTATTTCCGGGCAGTTTGGCGTCACCGGCAAGCTCGCGCTTAAGCAGCAACAAGACAAATTAGCTATCAACTTTACCGGCAACACCGGCATTGCCAAGCTACTGACTCGAGATCAGCTTAAAAATAAAGACTTTGTGAAATGGGATAACTTGGCCCTGCAAGACGTTGATGTCGATGTGCTGGGCAATACCTATAAAGCCAAAAAACTGCTCATCAACAAACCCTATGCACGGGTGGTGATTAGAAAAGATAAAACCAGTAATTTCTCGGATATTTTGCTGGAAGATAAGCCAGCCCCTAAAAGCGCTAAAACCGTGAGCAAAGCGGCTGTTGGTCAGACAGCAAAACCGCCGACATTTAAGTTGGATACATTGCAGATTGTCGATGGTGCTTCTGATTTTGCCGATTTGTCGTTAATTTTGCCGTTTGCAGCACCGGTTAAAGGCCTGGACGGTGGCGCGCATAATTTTTCGTCAGAGAAAAATGCGACGGTAACAGTCGGCTTAACAGGCAATGCCTACGAGCTTTCCCCCGTTAACGTTAAGGGCGAGATTAGCCCGTACCTGGGTGACTA
>Ga0208751_100228_pt1 | contig 18905 bp, 18 predicted proteins | sample LakWasMet22_HOW5_2_FD_183868 | JGI IMG/M metagenome (GOLD analysis project Ga0208751, IMG submission 183868) | Freshwater sediment methanotrophic microbial communities from Lake Washington under simulated oxygen tension - Sediment Metagenome... | ecosystem: Environmental > Aquatic > Freshwater >... | reverse complement strand
TGCATTGTGCTTGGCGGCAACGCATCGCGATGACGAAGCCCCTAATACCAATTTAGATGAATACGATGTATTAAATGCAGCCGATTACCTGAGCTGCTATGTGACGTTTAAGGCGATTCAAGCTGCTGACCGCTCACCTTTAGCAGAGCGTAGTGACAATTTCGATATGCTGAGCGTATACCAAGCGTTTGCCTTGTTGAGCTATGCGTTTTTTACCGCGCCATTAGTGCAAGAAGATGTGAAACCTGATTTTTCAACCGCACAAATTACGATTGCGAAGACGCTGTTTGCAGGCTTGCCAGATTCGGAGTTAGTTGAGATTGTAGAATCTGGCCTTAATAAGTTTCAGTTAATTGCCGATGCAAATGCTGAACACTGGACGCAATTTAGAGAGAATGTTGATAAGTTGGTAATTGCTTTAGTGGTAGCTGGTACTGATGATGATAGCCCGCACGGCGTGGAAGATGTGCTGCCAATCTTTGGTCAGTTGCTAAGCCAGTTGTGTGAGGCATTTGAAAGCGCTTAGTTATCGGGTTAAATCAGAGCGCTTATTTAAGGCGCTCGATAGGCAGTGAGCCACTGCAGATATTAATGCTGGGGTTGTGCACAGCTAGTACTATCGATGATATTGCCTTCTAGGGTTTGGTGAATCTGCTCCATTAAAAAGCTGGCAGATTCACGCCCAAGTTTAGATTCACGCATCGCCATATGCCAGCTTGAGATACACTGTCTTAAGCTGGTTTCATCCTCGCAGCTTTCAATTTTAGTTTTAATGCTGCGTCCCATCATGCCGAGATAGTCATCGGTTGCTTCAATGAGTATGCCCTTTACTGTCGCTAGCTTTGTTGGGCAGATAGGCGCAGCTTGCTCTGCTATTTCTAGTAAAGAAATTGTGATTTGTGAGGTATGTGCAGCGGCGGGTATGACGTGCTGTGCTTGCTGTTCCTGTGGACGTTGAATATAGCCTTCAGACTCAAGCTTTTTAATCGTGTCCAACAATTGGTCTTGCTTGAAAAACTTGTTAAGGTCATCCAGATTGCGTACACCATTCACCAGCAATAATACTTGGCGTTCGCGCACACTCAATGTGCGTTGATTGCTGGCAAACTCATTAAAACCACGCGTGGATTTTTCATACACCATGATGTTGATCTCATGTGAGCGCTGCCATTTGGTTAGAATGGGGTAGGCGCGTAATGAGATGCATCATAGTGCGCGAATGTGAAGCTAAGGTGATGCTTTTATGTCACATCGATGACGATTGTGTGAATTAATGCCGCTGCTTTTAGGTTCCGCAAGGCGTTAGTAGGTGGCGTGTCTAAGCTGGTAGATGTGTGCGTAAATTACTGGTAATCACCATCAACATAAAACCAGCAATGATCAATCCGCTTAAAACGGCTGGTTTCCTGCAGTCTTTCTGCTTTTCCACCCAGGTCGTTGGCATATTTAAAACGCGCAACAAATGCGACAACCGCATTGTCTGCATCTATGGTTTGATGGCGCTTCACTTGTAAACCTAGCCATTTGATTGCGTCTTCCCCCTTTAGATTCAGGTGTTGTGGCCGTGAGTCCGGGTGCCAAGTGCGCAGTAGGTAGTCTTTTAAATCAGGGTTGCTGCTTGCAAGGGCATAGGCACTGTAACGTGAGCGCATAAGCGCCTCTGCAGTGGGGGCAGGGGTGCCAAGATGGTAAACCTCACAGCATAGATGGTAAGGTTTTCCGCTATCGCATGGGCACAGTGTCATGATGTTACACTTTCTAATATAGCCTCAGTTAGGCGATGAGGCGATGGTTAGGCATCACCTCATCACAGGCTGATTGAGGCTCAATATTAGGCAATTTCACGCGTTTCTAAGAATTGAATATCAGGGTAGCGCTCTTGTGCCATTTGCAGATTAACGCGGTTAGGCGCTAGGTACACATAATCATCGGCACCATCTAATGCCACGTTAAAGCCGTATTTATCCGCAATGGTTTTTAAATCTGCATCAGAGCCGCGTAACCAGCGTGCGGTATAGCAGTCGTACGGTTCAAATACCATATCTACGCTGTATTCATGCTCTAAACGGTGAGCGACCACTTCAAACTGCAACATACCAACCGCACCCAAAATCAGGTCGTTTGAAAGCAGAGGGCGGAACAACTGCGCTGCACCTTCTTCAGCCAATTGTTTTAGGCCAATTTGCAGTTGCTTCATCTTCATCGGATTTTTGATGCGCGCACGGCGGAAAAACTCAGGTGCAAATGATGGAATGCCAGTAAATTTAAGGTTTTCGCCTTCACTAAAGGTGTCGCCCAATTTCACTGTGCCGTGGTTAGGAATGCCAATAATGTCGCCAGAATAGGCTTCATCCATGGTGGTACGGTCTTGTGCCATAAAGGTGATGGCGTTGTTCACGCTTAGGGTTTTGCCGGTAGCAACTTGCTTTACTTTCATGCCACGTTCAAAACGGCCAGAACACACACGCAAGAATGCGATGCGGTCACGGTGTTTCGGGTCCATATTCGCTTGAATTTTGAACACAAAGCCTGAAAACTTGCCTTCATTTGCCTCTACAGGGCGGCTTGCTGTGTTGCGAGATTGTGGTGGTGGAGATAAATCTACCACGGCATCCAGCAATGATTGCACACCAAAGTTGTTAATGGCAGAGCCAAAAAACACTGGTGTTTGTTTGCCGTTTAGATAGCGCTCTTTATCAAACTCATGGGATGCACCACGCACTAACTCAATATCAATACGCAGTTCCTCAGCTTGGCGGCCTAATAGCTCATCTACACGTGGGTTATCTAAACCTTTGATGGTTTCTGAGGTGCCTTTTTCTGCGCGTGGGTCAAAGAACGAGATTTCATCGTTATACAAATGATATACACCACGGAAAGTTTTACCCATGCCGATAGGCCAAGTCATTGGCGCACATTCCATGCCTAGTGTGGTTTCAATTTCATCCAGCAATTCAATAGGCGCGCGGCTTTCACGGTCTAGCTTATTGATAAACGTGATGATGGGCGTGTCGCGCATACGACACACGTTTAATAGTTTAATAGTCTGTGCTTCTACACCGTTCACTGAGTCAATCACCATCACTGCAGAGTCTACTGCAGTCAATGTACGGTAAGTATCTTCAGAAAAGTCATCATGGCCCGGGGTGTCGAGCAGGTTAATCATGTGCTCACGGTACGGGAACTGCATCACGGATGAGGTGACGGAAATGCCGCGTTGTTTCTCAAGTTCCATCCAGTCTGATGTCGCATGACGTGCTGCTTTACGGCCACGTACCTCACCAGCGACCTGAATTGCACCACCGAACCAAAGCAGTTTTTCGGTCAGTGTGGTTTTACCAGCATCGGGGTGAGAAATAATAGCAAAAGTACGGCGGCGGGAGATTTCGTCTTGAAGCGATGACATGTTTTAATGGATTTGATTTAAAAGCGCTATTTTACCTGAAATATGGCTTAACTCGTAAAAACGGATAGTGGCTGAGCAGGCTTTGCTGTCAGCTCATGACGCATGCTTTATATTTGAGATGGCTAGCTCAAATCAACCTGGGCCTTAGCGTCTTGATGACGCCTCATTTTTAAGCTCGCGTGTCACCAGTTTGGTTAATGAGCCAATCTCGTTGGAGAGCAGTATTAGTAAATCATCTAGCGTTACAATGCCAGTAAGCATGCCATGCTCGTCCACAACAGGCAGTCTCCGCACACCTTTTGAGGTCATCATTTTAATCGTTTCAAATACCCCAGCGCTTTCTGTGACTACAGATAAATGCCTGACCATGATGTCACTCACCGTAATGACTTTGCAATCCAACTCAGTTGCTACAACCTCTATGACTAAATCACGGTCTGTGACGATGCCTAATGGTATGGTTTGTTCTTGATTCTCTTTGACGACCACAACATCGCCAACATGATGATTACGCATTAATTTTGCAGCTTCAAAAACGGTGGCATCAGCTCTAACCGTCACCACCTCGTGATTACAAATTGTGCTAATTGACATGATGGCTTCCTTTTTTATTGTTAAAGTTAATTTTAACTATGTGTTTTAACCAAAAGCACTGGTACGTGGCTTTGTTTGACTACTGCATCGGCATCGCTTCCCATCATAAATCGTGCAAACCCGCGCAAGCCGTGCGTGCCCATGACGATTAAATCTGCGGGCCATTCTTCTACTTGCTTAATAATCAGTGTTGATACACGATCGCCTATGCTTTCTATGATTTTGCTGTCGGCAGATACACCAGCCTGGATTGCGCTATCTTCAGCTGCTTTTAGTATCTTTTCACCTTGGCTACGTTGGATATCTGCCAGATACAATACATTAAGGTCGCCATTGGCATCTAAAATGGGGAAATAGGTATCGACCACATGCAAGAACCTCAGTTTTGCATGATGAACTTTAGCAAGATTAATCGCTTCTACCATGCCGCAGTTTGAAGTGTTGCTTCCGTCTATCGGGCAGAGAATTTGTTTGTACATTTTTATTCACATCCTCTCCATTTGCGCTAATCATGGCTTAATCTGTCATGGCTTAACCTATGTGATTAATCATATTGACTAAGTTTTATGCATTTAGCTAGTTTGAATATTTGCCAAAATTCTCGGATGTTTACGTGGGCTGCGCGCTGGCGTGTTGCTTGGGTAGCCGACAATAATCGGCGCAACCACAGTAAATTCACTAGCAATGCCTAGTTTAGCTTTTACCTCTGCTACATTTAAAATAGGTGAAGCGCAGCCGATAATGCATGTGCCCAACCCCATAGCGCATGCCGCTAAAATCAGGTTTTCAGCCGCTAACCAACAATCCGCCTCTGAAGTCGTTAATTTGGTGTTACAACAAATTAAGATAAGCGTGCCTGCGTTATAGAAAATATTAAAATCCTGATTAACTAATTGCTCAAAAAACTTAACTGATAGCTGCTGTTGATGTGGGCACGTGCTGGTTAGTATCATTGGCTTGGCTTTATCAGAGAGGTCTTTCAGTACCTTTTTATCTTGTATGATGACAAAGCCCCAAGGCTCACCATGCATGGCTGTAGGCGCACGTATAGCAGCCTCTAGCAGGCTGGGAACCGTTTCTTTTTCTAGCTTTTGTGTTGTGTAGCTACGCACAGAGCGCCTAGCTAACACCGCTTCATAAAGGCTCATTTCCACTTCGAGCACGGCCATCTCCGCATACTCCCATTATTCACCTAGATAAAGCGTGTTTAGGCGTTTGTTTTTCTCACACTACCAAGAATAAATAAATTAGGTAATCCGCGCGAACACGTATAAATCAGCTGTTATGGCTGCGTAATGTTTTAAATATTCATGGTGTGGTAACGGTTGGCTAAACTTGGACATGCAGTATTTTGGAAAATTAAATATTTGAAGTGGCGCTAACTTAGAGTTAATAGAGCCAGTCCATAAATTGGCTTTTGATACCCAGATTTAGGTGGTAGTGAAAGCTTTAAACCAAAAATGTATGTATCGGAAATTGCCGCGGGGCCATAAACTGCACTTTTTTGGTGCTTTAGGTCATGTAGGTGCATATAGGGCGTGCATTCAAAATCCATTAAATTGCAGATACTCCCTACAAACATTAGGGTTTTATTAAATAAACTCATTGTAATCATGGGTAAGTTTACGGTTGGCACGGTGATTGCTTATATGTTTTTACACTTTGAAAATTATCTTTTTGTTAAGCCAATTAATCAGGATGCTTAGGTAATTGTATATAGAAGGCTAACAAAGGGGCTGATTGTTAAGAATGCTGTGAGATAAGGTTTAAGTTTAGAGTCAAAGCTGGCTCGTATTTATAAGTAGTACAAGGCAAAGGTGTCTTGATGATGAATTAACTCCCGATGGATCGGGTGTTGGTTTGTTATCAGACACCTTTTTTTATTGGCAAAAATTACGCATCAATAAAGCTAATTTATTCATTTTATTGAAATAAATAGCATGTAGCATCCGGCCAGGCATGCTTATCATTAAGCAAAGTCTTACAGAGGTGCGTGTGGTTGTTGATGTTTTTTGTGCTTAGTTAGCGCAGGCCGTAATAGCAAAACTGGCTGACTAATGCGTAGCCGTGAGGTTTAAGAGCGCTTCGATACAGCTTGAACAGCATTAAATAATGGGTGATGTGGTTTGAAAGGTTTGAATAAGCGATGCAAAAAATAATTAACTTTAAGAGCAGCACTTTACTGCCACTAGCGCTAGTGTGTATTTCAATCGTAGCCATGGTGCATAGCATAAATAAAAGTAAAGCGGATAGCGCAATGCTAAAGCGGACGTATACCTTATTAAATCTATCAAAAAATATTCAAACTATACCAATAGTCCAGAATGAAAGTTTTAAGTCTCGCTTGTTGCCTGGCAATGAAGCCGTTGCCAAGACGGTGGATAATACACTGGAGCGTATGTTAGATAACCTCATCCAGATGCAAAAACTGACTGCTGACAACCCCTTTCAGCAGAGGCAAGTAGTGGTTGTACGTACTGCGTTAGAAACATTTATTCATGAGTCAAATAAATCGTTGACAAATAAGGGCGGGCTGAATTTGTTGGGCCCCACTATATCGATAGTGTCAGATGGTGAAATTAATCATTTATATGCCATCATGATTGAGCGGTTGCGTGAGTTTGATAGTAGCCTGCAGAAGTCGTCACAGCAGCAGCAAAAGTATGCCAATCTCAGTGGCTTGGCTTCTGAAATTGTAATGCTGGTAAGTTTGCTGCTTGGTGTGTTTATTTTCTTGAAGACACATAAAGGTTTACGTAAGGAGGTTTCTCTGCGCCAACGGGCTGAGGAATATTGGAAATCTGCACTAGCAGAACTCAAATATCAGAAATTTGCATTAGATAAGCATGCGCATGTGGTCGTGACCGATATTCAGGGGCGCATTCAATATGCAAATGCTAAGTTCTGTGAAATTAGTGGTTACACTCAAGATGAGTTAATTGGTCAGAATCATTCCATCATGAACTCTGGGCATCATCCTAAAGGTTTTTTTAAGGAAATGTACCGTACAGTCGCCAGAGGCGAGACCTGGCATAATGAAATATGCAATCGTACTAAAGACGGGCAGTTGTATTGGATGGATACGACAATCGTTCCATTTATGAATAGCAATGGTAAACCCGAGAGTTACATTTCCATTCGTACAGATATTACCCAGCGTAAGGCGGTGGATGAAAAAAATCACCTTTTGGCTTTTTATGATCCGCTCACCACATTACCTAATAGACGCTTTTTTGTGGATAAACTATCCAAAGCTGTCACGGCTAACAAGCGTTTCGGGCGTAAAAGTGCGCTTTTGTTTCTTGATCTGGATTACTTTAAAACGCTCAATGACACGCAAGGTCACCATATTGGCGACATGCTGCTGCAACAGGTGGCAATCCGTCTGAGGAGTGCCGTACGTGAAGGCGACACCGTTGCGCGAATCGGTGGAGACGAGTTTGTTGTGCTGCTGGAAGAGCTCAATGAAAACATCATTGGGGCTGCAGGCCAAACTGAAGTAGTCGGGGAGAAGTTATTAAATATACTGAATCAGCCCTATTTGCTTAATGGTAATGAATATATCAGCACGCTCAGCATAGGGGTGGCGATGTTAGATAGCCAGACGCAGACGGAAGAGGACTTGCTGAAACAAGCTGATATTGCAATGTATCAAGCCAAAAAGGCTGGTCGGAATATGATTAGATTTTTTGATCCAGTGATGCAAGACACGATTAACAGCCGGGTAGCACTTGAAAGGGATTTACGCAAAGCACTGAATGAAAAGCAGTTTCAGCTGCATTATCAAGTTCAAGTCGATAGTGCAGGGCTGCCAGTGGGCGCTGAGGCATTAATCCGCTGGAGACACCCAGAGCGCGGCATGATTTCGCCTGCCCAATTTATTCCTTCGGCTGAAGAAACCGGGCTTATCGTACCGATAGGGGCATGGGTGCTAGATACGGCCTGTGCCCAACTGGCGATTTGGCAAAAAAATCCAGTGACCAGCAATATTGAGCTGGCTGTTAACGTTAGTGCAAAACAATTTAATCAAGTAAATTTTGTGGAACAAGTGCGTAAATCGATAGCGCGTCATCATATCAATCCATCTATGCTTAAGATTGAGCTTACCGAAAGCATGTTGGTAGATAACATTAACGACATCATTACTAAAATGAGCGAGTTGAATGCCATGAAAATTCGCTTTTCATTAGATGATTTTGGTACCGGCTATTCATCATTGCAATATCTAAAAAAACTACCACTATCACAACTGAAGATTGATCAGTCTTTTATACGTGATATTACGAGTGATAATAGTGATAGAACAATTATCCTTACGATTATTGCGATGGCTCGTGCATTGAACCTGAACATTATTGCTGAAGGGGTTGAAACTGATGCGCAGCTTGCTTTCTTGCGGAATTATGGTTGCAATCATTACCAGGGATATTATTTTAGTAAACCTCTACCAATAGATGAGTTTGAGGTAATGCTTACAGATAGTGCTCAATGTAACCTAAGTAACCCCCTACTTACGCTAGTGGCTTAACTTCTGAGCTTAAATGATAAAAACGGTTGCTGTTTAGCGCTGGGTTGCAATAAAAGCTTATTCTTTTAAGCCGCTTTTGTGGGCGATACGTGCTAAATCCAGCACATGATTTGCGCCAGTTTTATGCATAATATTTGATTTGTGGATTTCTACGGTGCGGTGGCTAATGCCAAGCTGACGTGCAATGTCTTTGTTATGGTAACCTTGAATCGCTAGTAGCATGACATCATATTCCCGCTCGGTTAGGCTTGCTATGCATTTCACTGCCTCTTTGTAGCTAGCATCTTCTGCGCGAGTTTTTTCTGATTCCATCATCGCGGCAACAACTACACTGATGAGCTTTTCACGTCGGACCGGCTTGGTTAAAAAATCAATGGCGCCAGCTTTCATGGCTTTAACACTGGTTGGAATATTGCCATGGCCGGTTAAAAAGATAATGGGTAGCGTAACGTTGCGTTTGGTTAATTCAGCTTGCAGTTCCAGCCCGTCCATATCTGGCATTCTGTAATCAATAATTGCACAGCCAGAGCACTCTTGCGGGCAGGCATCTAAAAATGCCTGCGCACTTTCAAATGCCATGACGGGGATATTCTCTTGTGCAATCATCAGGGCTAGTGAGTCACGAATCGCATGCTCATCATCAATAATATAAACGGTAGGGGGAGTAGTTTTCATGATGCAAATGGGAGTGTGAAGTGAAAGGTTGCGCCAATTTTAATGTCAGGATCTAACCAGAGTTGTCCGCCATTAGCTTCTGCCAAAGTTCGACTAATAGCAAGCCCCATGCCAATCCCTTTAGCTTTTGTTGTGAAGAAAGGCTCAAAAATATGTTTGGCAATTTCATGGTTTAAGCCTGGGCCAACATCCTGCACCGTAACGTGTGCCATGTTGATATTGGCATTAGTGCGTACGGTAATGCTGATTTCAGAGGATGCTATTTCGGCCTCGCGTATTGCTTCTACGGCGTTTCTTAGCAAGTTGACGAGTATCTTGAGCACTTGCGTTTTGTTGCCAAGCACAGGTTTTATATTGCTTTCTAGTTGCAGCACAGGGTAGAAATCAGAGTAACCGTAGCTTTTTGCAACCATCAGTGCCTCTTTCACTACATTATTAATATTTAGCTGCTCACGGATCATATCGCCTTTATGCAGAAATGAGAGTAGCTCATGTAGGCTGCTACCGGCACGCTGTGCTTGTGTTACACAGCCTTCAAGTGCGCGTTTTAGGCTGGCAGAGTCTATGGCTTTTTGCTTTAATGCGTGTAATGCAACTTCGCTATAAGCGGAAATAGCAGTCAATGGCTGGTTGATTTCGTGCGCAATTGCCGATGCGGTTTGTGTTGCGACCTCTTTGGCAAAAAGAGTTTCAGTTTCGGCATGTTGGTCTTGTAGTTTCTTTTCAAGTATTTTTTGCTCGGTTATATCTCTTACTACACCTAATAGCCTGGTAGCGCGTCCATCTTTAAAGTGGGCACGTCCTATGGCAGATACCCAGCGCAAGTCACCGTTGGTGCGGTTAATAATGCGGTACTCTACGTTAAAGTCACCACTGCCTGTTGGGTCTGTTGCAAGTTGGATGGCTGATGCTCTAATTGCACTGTCCTCTGGATGAATCACTGGCGCCGCAGAGCCATTGTTTTTTCCTGTGTGCTGTTCGATGCTGTTGGGTTCTGCGCCCCAATAGGCGAGTAACTGTTCATTGTCATCACTCACCTTAAAGCTGGCATCAAAGTCAAAAGCAACTAATCCTGCTGCTTTTTTAGCAAGTCTTAAGCTTTCTTCACTAATACGTAAGGCTTGCTCTACGCTTTTGCGTTTAGTCACCGTATAAAAGGTGACTAATGTATAGGGTTTTTCTTGATGGTTGATTGGGCTTAGGCCGATGTCTACCTCTAGCTCATTGCCGTCTTTGGTTAATACAGAAAGCTCATTACCAGTGCCCATGGGGCGTTTTTCTGGGTTTTGTGCGAATTTTTTTCGGTATTTAATATGCTGGGCTTGGTAGCGACTGGGGACTAGCGTTTCAACTTTTAGGTCAAGAATCTCTTGTGCTGTGTAGCCTAGTAGCGATAGCGCGGCTGCGTTGGCCTCAACAATTCTGCCAGTGTTGCTAATGAGCAGCATAGCGTCTGCTACTGCATCAAACAGCGTTTGAAAGCTCAAACTTTGTAATGGATAGGCCAAGAAAAGTCCTTCAACAAGACATATTTAACACGGCTATATCAATGATTATAGATTAAAAGTAAAAGAATGTGTGTACCTGCTAAAGATCCTATAAAGGACTAAGGGTTAGCTCGTATATGAGTCGTAATTTTATTACAGTAAATTTAACACTTGGCAGGTGGACTGGCTAAGAAACTAAATAATAAGTACTTAATAATAAATATTAAGCAGTTGCCAATCGACGCAGCTTTTTTTATAGATAGTTTTTCTGGTTAAAAGGAGATTAAAAATGAAAAAATTATATTTAGGCATGCAGCGATTTATCAACGATGAAAACGGCGTGACTTCTATCGAGTACTCCTTGATTGCCTTACTGATTGCGCTGGTCATTATCCTAGCGGTAGAGGCGACAGGTGCTCGTGTTTGTGAGACTTTCAGAGATCTTGAAACGAGGCTAGGCGGTACGCCAGCAGCTTGCCCTTAGTAGAGAGTTACGCAATGGGCACTTTTAGCGTTGATATGCGCTGATATGTTGGTATAGATGGATTGATTCTTGAGTGAATGAATTGTGCATGTTCATACCGCCTTTTAAGGGGGAGTTGTGCAATTAAAAAGATGCGCAAGCTTATGAGCAGGCTAGAGAAATAGAGGGGATATTTATTAAATACCCCTAACAGATTAAGGGTTCGCTCGTATATTAGTCGTTAATCAATTGCAGTAGATTACGCATATCGGCAAAGAAATCAAGCTGATAAAAGAACAATAAGCACTAGGGAGGTTTGCCCTAAAGTGAAAAGACACAAGAGCAGTAATCAATTGTAGTTTTGTATGACGTGTTTTTCAATAAAAAGGAGTTTTAAAATGAAAAATCTATATTTAGGTGTACAGCGTTTTATTAACGATGAAGAAGGCGTTACTGCTATTGAGTATGCATTGATTGCAGCGCTTATTGCTGTGGTGATTATTGCCGCCGTAAGAACAACAGGTACCCGTGTTTGTGAAACTTTCAGAAGTGTTGCAACTGCGCTTGGTGGCACACCTGCAGCTTGTTAAGGCGATACGGGCAAGCAGTCGCAGTCTTGATGTGTAGCAATAAACCAATGTTGCTTGGATTTTTCAAGGGGTATTAGGTAACGCCAGTCAAGACTACGATTGCTAGCAGTGTTGATTTATTAAAAATATAGCAAGGTGAAGAGGTAGCAAAATGACGCCGCGGCTAATGGGATTGCTAGCTTTACTGCCACTAGGTATGTTGATGTTGTTGGCAGCAAGGCAGGATCTTAGCAGCAATCGGATTCCTAACAAAATAGTGTTAATCGGCGTAGTGCTTGGGGTTGTTTTAAACGGAGTGTTACCTGAAGGCTGGGGGTTTAATTCACAGATACCAGGTGCATTAGGATGGTGGGCTTCACTGAAAGGGTTGGCAGTCGGCATGGGGGTGTTTTTACCAATTTATTGGTTACGTGCGATGGGTGCTGGCGATGTGAAAATGATGGGTATGGTAGGTGCATTTTTGGGTCCGGATGATGTGTTGGGGGCGATTTTGTCAATATTCGTAGTGGGTGGTGTGATGGCGTTATTAGTGGTGATGTGGTCAAAACAGCTCAAGCCTATGTTGCAGAACGTCAAACTGATTCTTTATGGTAGTGCGGTTAAGTTGAGTGCTGGAGAAGCGCCGTTGATGAATGATTTACCAGTTTCGGTAGGAAAGTTACCTTACGCAGTAGCAATTACTTTAGGCACCTTTACCTACCTGATTTGGCAGCGCTTGTAGTAATGGGTTGGTTATAGCTTGGTGTTCATGAGTCTAGTTCATGGAGAGTAAATAAGCGCTACTTATGTAAGTTTACGTATTGGTTAAGTGAGGGTGTAACCCCGAAAGAATAAAGATAATACAAATAAATAAAAATTAACCGAAAAAGTGAATGAAATCATGACAATAGGCATGACAGAATATAAGAAAGAAGCGCATGAAGAACGCCGTCACACACTGGTTCCCATGCAGCCGAGTACTATTGACGAAACGGGCCTGGGTTTTCAATTCATTGTAGAGCTGTTAACAAAGGCACTATTCTTACGTGGCCAGATGCGATTGATGGATCTGGTGTCTTACGCAAAACTTCCAGTTGCAGTACTTGAGCCATTGCTCGCCTTTATGCGCACAGAGCGCATGTGTGAGGCTGTGCGCAGTAGTGAGGCAGAAACTGCGATTGCCTATAACTTAACTGAACTAGGCAGATTACGTGCAGAAGATTATTTACGTAAAAATCAATATGTAGGTGCAGCCCCCGTTAGTTTGTTGGCTTATATCAAGCAGGTGCGTCAGCAGTCTATTGTGAATATGCAGGTGACTCGGCCTCAGCTATTAGAAATTTTTGATGGCTTAGTGATTAAAGAAGGATTGCTCAAACAGTTTGGCGCAGCCATGAACTCCGGACGGGCCATTTTTGTATATGGCCCTGCTGGTAGCGGTAAAACCTTTATCGCAGAGCATTTAGCCAAATTATTATCTGGTGACGTAGCGATACCACATGCAATTGTGGTGGATAACGAGGTGATACAGGTATTTGACCCGCTCACCCATAGCCCATCTGTTCCATCTGATGAAGTAGGCGGGGTGGGGTTAGATCGTCGTGTGATGTCTGACCAGCGCTGGGTGACCTGTCATCGGCCGGTGATTAAAACTGGCGGTGAGTTGACGCTATCTATGCTGGATTTAGATTTTGATGAGAGTGCTCGCTTTTATCAAGCGCCTCCGCAAGTAAAAGCCAATAATGGATTGTTGATTATTGACGACCTGGGCCGCCAGTTGACGCCTGCCGTCGATATTATGAATCGCTGGATTGTGCCGCTAGACCGCCATGTGGATTACTTAGCGCTACATACCGGTAAGAAATTCATGTTGCCATTTGATGTGATTGTGGTGTTCTCCACTAACTTAGCCCCTAGCAAGCTGACCGATGAAGCGTTTTTGCGCCGGCTTGGCTACAAAATTTATGTTGGCCCATTAAGCGAAGACGAATATCGGCTAATTGCACAACAGGTTTGTGAGGAGATCAATATTCCTTTCAGCGAAGAGGGGTTTAATTATCTTTTGCATGAGCACCATTACAAGACAGGCAGACCTCTGTTTGCCTGTATTCCTAGAGATATATTGGAGCAGCTAAGAGATATTGCACGATATGAAGGTAAACCGGCAGTGATGAGTAGAGAGCTGCTGGATTGGGCCTGGAATAACTATTTTGCCCACGATTAATGTTTGAATGCGTCACGATATGTTGATGAGAACAGAAAATAAAGGGGATGACAGATGAAAAATCCAAGAGCATTTTTGATGATTGTGGTTTCAGTCGGCATAGGGTTAGGTGCTGTAGTGTTAGCCTCACGCTGGATCTCTCAACAAGCTGCTTCGGTGGCTTCTAGCAAGGTGGTTGTGGCTGCTATCAATATTGATTTGGGCACTCCGCTTACACCGCAAATGCTTAAGTTGGCAGATTGGCCAAGAGGTAGCGTACCTGCTGGTGCGGCTGATGATATTAAAACTTTAGATGCGAGGGTAGTAAAAACCAGTTTGTTACAAGGTGAGCCTGTGCTGGAGTCTAAATTAGCTCCACTTGGCGCAACCGGTGGTCTATCTGCAGTGATTGCTGAGGGAAACCGCGCAATGACTGTCAGGGTGAATGATGTGGTTGGTGTGGCAGGCTTTGCATTGCCAGGTAACTATGTAGACATTGTAGTGAATACCGAAGATGAAAGCGTGAAAGCTGAAAATGTGAACAAGAGCATTTCAAAAATTGTACTTGAGCACATTATGGTGTTGGCTGTAGCGCAAGAGCAAAACCGAGATGAAACAAAACCAAAAGTGGTGAATGCAGTAACACTTGAGGTAACACCAGCACAGGCTGAAAAATTAGATTTGGCACGTAGTGTTGGTACTTTGTCACTGGTATTGCGTAATCAGGTTGATAAGAGCGTAGTGACTACAGAGGGATCAACCAAGAAAAACTTGCTTAACCGCGTAGATGAGCCGCCAGTAATGGCAGCAGCGGCACAACAGCCTGTTGTTAAAACCGAGGTTAAACATGTGGTGAAAAAATCTGCGGCACGTAAACCATCAGTGCAAAGCTATGAGCAGGTTGAGGTGGTACGTGGTGCGACCAAGACAGTTGAGGAGTTTAAACCATCGGTTCAGTAAAACCGTGAATGTAGTCAGTGTAATTAATGAAGCATCTACGAATGAAAGCGCTTAGTTTCAAAGGATAGTGAGATCGAGGAAGCGGTGATGAGTTAAGTCAACACTTAAGCAAAACCTAGCTCGTATCGAAATTTGAAAGAGAAACGGCATATTGTCAGGGAGAAATGAGATGAACAAGCACAAGATCAAACGTGATCAGTTTTTACACAGCCAATTAGGGTTCTGTGTCAGTAATCTTCTGGCTGCTATGCTAGGCATGACGCTACTTTCAATGGTACCGGTACATGCAGCTGAGCCTCAAGCAAATATGCAGAATATCTTGGTAGCTGCGGTCACGCCTAAAAAGGCAGCTAAACCTACGCCAACTTCTACGGAAATTGTGCCTAGCGTTGAGCTATCTTTAGGGCAATCGCATCTGGTGAGGTTGCCTGCAGGTGTGAACTTGCAACGTGTAAAGGTAGATGATGAAAAAATTGTACAGGTAGACGTTACCAGCCCTAGAGAGGTGGTGCTGCATGCTAAAGCGCTAGGATCAACCATGGTGATTATTTTGGATAAGTCTGGTCAGTCTGCGGTGATGGATGTAAGGGTGGTTGCAGTGACCACAATGATGGATGCCGCATCCTTGCAAACAAAATTGCAGCAAATCATGCCTAATGAAAAAGGCATTAAGGTGAGCACCGCAGCAGACTCTTTAGTACTGAGCGGCACCGTGACTGATGCGGTGAAAGCAGATAGGGCAATGGCGCTGGCAGAGGCATATGGCGGCAAAGATAAAGACAAAAAAGTTATTAATATGCTTCAGGTAGCAGCGCCGCAACAGGTAATGCTTGAAGTGAAAATGGCTGAGGTTTCGAAAAACATATTAGATAAACTAGGTGCATCTTTTGGCGCCTCCCGTGCTAATGGTGGGGTAGCTTATGCGATTGCATCCGGGTTCTTGAGCCTGACTGGCGCAGACCCATTATCTCCAGGTGGTTTGTTGACGATTACCAAGGGCAATACAGCCATTAAAATTGACGCTGAAAATAAAGATGGGGTCGTCAAAATTTTAGCAGAGCCTAATATTATCGCCATTAGTGGTCAAGAAGGCAGCTTTTTGGCAGGCGGTAAAATATTTATTCCAGTGCCACAAAATAACACAGGTAGCGGCGGTTCTGTACTTACTTTAGAAGAGCGTGATTTTGGTGTTGGCCTTAAATTTACACCTACCGTGCTCGAAGAAGGGATGATTAACTTAAGGGTAGCACCAGAGGTATCAGAGCTTAATCAAGGTGGCACCACAGTGGGCGGTAGTGTATTCCCATCATTCACTGTGAGACGTGTATCTACCACAGTGCAATTGCGTGATGGTCAAAGTTTTGCGATTGCTGGTTTGATCAAAAACAATGTGACAGAGAACATTCGTCGCTTCCCAATTTTAGGCGATATTCCAATTATTGGGGCATTGTTCCGTAGTAGTTCTTTCCAAGAAGATAAAACCGAGCTGTTGTTCGTGGTGACACCGCGCTTGGTTAAACCACTACCACCTGACTTTGCATTACCGACTGATCACTTTACCCCACCAAGTAAAACAGAGTTCTTCTTGAACGGTAAGTTAGAAGGTAAACCTGCTGAGCCAGCTGCAGATGACAACCCAGCACAAAGCGCACCTGTACCTCAGCCTAATGCGGCAGCGCCTGATCAAAGTGGTGCTAAAGATGGCTTTGAATTGAAATAAGGAGATAGTCATGCACACCTCAACATTTAAATACATTCTATCTGCCTTGATCGCATCTGCCGCCATGGCTGGTTGCGCCACTAAAACGCCAATGCTGGATGATCATTTTGGTGAGGCAGTGAATGCTGCGAAAGCGCAGCAGACGATCAACCCCGATGCATCAACGACTAATGAAGCTGTCTTTGGCGTGGATGGGGCAGCCGCAGATGCCGCGGTAGATACGTACCATAAATCTTTTACGCAGCCACCAGCCACCACCAACGTGTTTAACATTGGGGTTGGTAATACTGGCGGCGGTACGGGAAGTAGCAGCGGCAGCAGTAGTAGTGGGACAAGGTAAGGCTTTGGCGCCCACTGGGCAACGAAGGAGAGCCACATGAGCAAGCATATAAAATGTAATCTGCATGGCATGCAACGCCAGCAAGGTGCAGTAGCGTTAATCGTTGCAATCTGCTTAGTGTCGCTCGTAGGTATGCTGGGTTTGGTATTGGATTTAGGGCACCTTTATGTGACTAGAACTGAACTACAAAACGCAGCAGATTCTTCTTCGCTCAGTGGTGCAAAAGAGCTTAACGGCAGAGTAACCGGAATTAATAACGCAATTACCCGAGCCATTGAAGCGGCGGGAAAAAATAAATACAACCTGAATAGCACTGCGGTAACCGTGACTGCCAGCAATATGTGGGTAGGCAGTTGCCCAGCTGATGGCTGTATGGTGTCGATTAGCTCGGTCACTACGGATGCCTTAGCTGGAGATAAGACTTTTTTAAAAGTAGATACAGGTTTACGCACCATCAACACCTGGTTTATTCAGGTATTGCCGAGCGTTGCCAATACTACACAGACTTTTGGGATTGCAGTTGCAGGTAAATATGCTGTTGATATTACCCCTGTTGCCATCTGCGAGTTGCCAGACCCCGGGACTACCAATGAGTTTGGATATGAACGCGGGGTGTCGTATAAGGTGAGTGATGCTAATCCAATTGGCCCTGGCACCATGTTCTGGATTGACCCTGAATCAAATACCCCCGGAGTTTGCCCGGTCACTAGTACCAATGCAACCAGGCCTTATGTATGTGCCGGTAAAATTGGTTTTACCCCTGTAGTAGGAGGCACAGTAAATACCAATACCGGGATATCTACTCCGCAATTGTCTGCGCTGGATTCTAGGTTTGGTGATTACACCCCACAAAACCAGTGCGACCCAGCCACAGCGCCGCCAGATACCAACATTAAAGAATACCGTTACAACAGTGCCGGTGTGGGAGCGCCTAGAGATTGGATGGGAACAGACCCAACCAGACAAACCATCTTATTTGTTGATAGTGTCACCAATGGCTCATGTAGCCCCAGCAGAACCTGCAAGCCTAGGCCATACAGTTTAAGAGCGGCAACCGATTATGGAGTTTTATGGTCAGGGTTCCGTAAGACTGGCGCTGTGGTTTCACAGTGGTCAACTTTATATAGCGGCAATACATCTACCTCTTACCCAGAACCATCGCCATATGCGCAAACCAGTGGCAACTTTTATACAGCCCCCCCCGTGGCTTATCAGCCAGGCAAGGCTGGGCGTAGGGTACTCAATATGGTGATTGTTAATTGCACCACGGCAGGTGGCGTTTGCAGACAAGCGACAGTACTGGCTGTGGGACGGTTTTTAATGCAGCGTAGATCAGATGTGCCGGGTGACCGTGATATTTTCGTTGAGTTTGGTGGATTGCTACCAACTCCTTTACCAACGAGTGATATTAAGCTTTACAGATAATCATGAAAATCACACAACTAAAATTTAACAGTAAGTTAGGGCGTGCTAAGCAGCAAGGCGCTGCGGCCATTGAGCTTGCCTTGCTATTGGTGCTATTGCTGATGTTTGTGACAGGGGTTGTGGAGTTTGGCCGAGCCTTTTGGTACAACGATGCCTTAACCAAAGCCACACGTGACGGCGCGAGATACCTTTCTAATATTAGAGTTAGTACTTTGGTCGCGCTTGATACTGCAACACAAAATCAGGCCAAACAAATGGTGGTTAATGCTGCTACGCAGGCGCAAGTGCCAAGTTTTACCACAGCACAAGTGACAGTCACTTGCGAGCCAAATTGTGACGCGCCAGTTTATGTCAAAGTTGCGGTTAATGCTTATCCACTTACGATTGGCGGCTGGGTTCCAATCTTCCTGCCAGTCGGGACAGCGACCTGGGCTACTACGCTATCGCCATCTACTGCTATGCGGTACATGCGCTGAAGGGAGTTGATGATGCTTAACATGATGAAAAATTACAGCAGACATCAAAAGCAGCAGCA
>Ga0208751_100223_pt1 | contig 19398 bp, 17 predicted proteins | sample LakWasMet22_HOW5_2_FD_183868 | JGI IMG/M metagenome (GOLD analysis project Ga0208751, IMG submission 183868) | Freshwater sediment methanotrophic microbial communities from Lake Washington under simulated oxygen tension - Sediment Metagenome... | ecosystem: Environmental > Aquatic > Freshwater >... | reverse complement strand
GTACGACCTTAGCTATCTGTTGAGTGGTGTGCCCTCAGTGGTGGATAGTAATAGTCAGGTGGTTGTCATTATGTGCGGCGAGCATAAAGTTGGCTTGCTGGTGGGCGCTCTACATTCTGTTGCGCAGTTTAGTGAAAACCAAATTAGCACAACACCGCTGGCAAATGACAAAAGAGGGAATTTGATTAAATGGATTATCAAAGCCAATGACGGCAATCTGTTTATTCAATGCGTGGATGTGGACTTCTTATTAAGAATGCTGACTAATCCGTTTGACCCAGTGAAGCAACAGTAAACTTAGCCAGTTTTAAACTATGATGTAACGCCTGTCAGACACAGGGTAGGCGTTACATCGTATTTATCCATTATGATTGCGCTGTGGCTAAATAGCTCTGGGTGCGTTTATGTAGTTCACGATAATCTATATATCAGATGCCTAGGCCGCCGCCATTACGAGTACCCTCAGCAGCGAAACGTATTTTTAACGATAAGTCATTGCGGGAATCAGCATAAGCCAAGGCGTTTTCTTCGTCTATTTTGCCGTTTGAGTATAGTTTGAATAGAGATTGGTCAAAGGTATGCATGCCAATATCGCTATTCTCGGCCATGATCTCTTTAATTTCACCCATTTTTTGTTTTTGTATTAGCTCGCTCATGTAGGGCGTATTAATCATTACCTCCGTGGCGGCCACCCGTTTACTTTGCTTACCGGGGATTAAGCGCTGCGATATGATAGTTACCAGATTCATTGAGATGCCCAGTAATAAGCCATTTCTGCCATCTTCAGGGAAGAAAGAAATAATACGCTCTAGCGCCTGATTGGCGTTGTTGGCATGCAATGTGGCTAAACATAAATGCCCGGTTTCAGCATAGGCTAGCGCGTTTTTCATGCCGTCCATATCGCGTACCTCACCAATTAGAATCACATCAGGTGCTTGGCGCATTGCATTTTTAAGGCCGTTCTCGAATGACAATGTGTCGATGCCGATTTCACGTTGGTCCACGACTGATTTTTTATGCGGGTGAATAAACTCGATAGGGTCTTCTAGTGTGAGAATATGGCCATTGCTTGTTTCATTGCGGTAATCAATCATGGATGCCAGCGTGGTTGATTTGCCCGAACCCGTTGCACCCACCACCAAAACCAATCCGCGCTTGCGCGAGATTAAATCTTTAAGTACCGGCGGCAGCCCCAAGCTCTCTAATGATGGAATGTCTGTCTTGATATGCCGAATCACCATGCCAACTTCACCACGCTGTCTGAACACATTAACGCGGAAGCGGCCAATATCTTTTTTACCCAATGCAAAGTTACATTCTAGTGTTGATTCAAACTCTTTGATTTGATCTTCACTCATTAGTGAGTAAGCAATTTCTTTAATCATGCCAGGCTGCATAACCTGTGCGTTGATGGGGGTGGTTTCCCCTTCAACTTCTATATGGATACTGGTGCCTGAGCTAAAAAATAAATCTGAACCACCTTTGTCCAGCATAAATTTTAATACAGGGGTGATGTCAATTGCTGCCATGATTGTGTCCTGAACATTCTTAAATGTGTTTTGTTTTTTATAATTTAGTGCATTTGCACATGAATGACTTTAGCATAATTTTAATTCAACTCGTCAGTTCTGCGTGGCGTGATGATGCGTGTCTCTATCTCAATTTTGACATTATTTCTACATAGACTTGCTCTAGTGATTGGGTGAACTGCACTGTATCAAATAAGGCAGATGTCATGTTTTCATCCTGTAGTTTTTGTTTTATGGCTGCCAGTGCGCTTTGGTTTTGAGCAAGGTTGATTGCAATCTCCTCATACTCGGCTAATGAGCTGCTAATCAGTTGTGTGAGGCCTGCAGCTTGCAATAAGCTGCCTGCAACGCGTGATGCAAATGTATCGCCTACGCAAGTTAATACCGGTAAGCCCATCCATAGCGCATCGCTACACGTGGTGTGGGCGTTGTATGGCTGTGTGTCTAAAAATAAGCCGGCATGCACATGGCGTGCAAGGTGGTCAGCAATGTTGACGCGCGGTGCAAAAATAATGCGTTCAGCGGCAATGCCTGTGCGTTCAGCTTCACGCCACAAGTTTTGCTTGGCCCATGTGTTGCAGTCTAGTAACCAGAGCACGCTGTTTGGGAGCTTGGCTAATAGACGCATCCAAACGCTGAATACATCCTGTGTGATTTTGAATGACTGATTAAAGCTACAGAATACGAAAGCGTCATCAGGTAGCTGGCAGGCCTGGCGTGTGGGTGCCTTACCAATAGGGCGTTTGCGATCGTTAGGCTGGTAGCTGTGCGGCAATAATGCCAGCTTTTCTGCGTAGTGCTTTGCAGTATCAGCAGGTGTGATAAAGGCGTCCGTCAACAGGTAGTCAAACAATGGTGAGCTTGGCGCATTGCTCTGGTGAATTTTACCCATAGTGCCGGGAAACCCCAGCCAGTTAACGTTGACTTTGGCTGGGCGTAGGGCGGCAATACCAGTGCGGCTGGTTTGGGTAAAACCGGTTAAATCCACCAATATATCAATATTGCAGCTATGTATTTTTTTTGCCGCGTCTATTTCAGAGAGGGTACGTATATCGTGAAATTGATCAAACGCTTTTTCCAGTCGCGCTCTAGCACTGGTTTTATCATTGACCCCATAAGAAAAAGCATAGGTCTCAAATCGGCTTTTGTCGTGCAGTTCAATCAACTCGCTAATAAGAAAAGCCAGCGGGTGCAACCTGAAGTCTGCAGATAGATAAGCTACCTTTATTTTTTTGTTAGGGGTGTCTGTTTGTGCAAAGTTTAACTGCTTGCCATGCTGAATGAGCTGTGCGTAGCGGTTGTTGGCCCAATTGCTGGCGCAGGCTTTTTGCTCCTCTGCAGTAGTGCCGGGCATCGCCAGAAAAGCAAAAGGCGATATTTGTGCGCTGGGTTCCTGTGTGACCCAGTGACGGATTTGTTGAATGTCATGTTCTAACCCATCCCAATCGCACATATGCTGCTTTTGGTGCACCAAATGCACTTTGGCGTGATATAGCTTGGGATTGAGTTTGAGCGCGGTTTGGTAACTTGCTACCGCCAAATCTAGCTGGCCTAATTCACGTTGTACGTTGCCTAGGTTGTTATATGTATCTGCATCGTTGGGGTTGAGCTGAATCGCTTTTTGGTATTGTTTGGCCGCGTCATTCGGTTTGCCTAGCTCGCGCTGTGCGTTGCCTAGGTTATACAGTAGCGTTGCGTTTTGAGGGGTAAATTGCAGTGCCTCCTGAAAACAAGCTTCTGCCTGAATGAAGTTACCGAGTGCATGTGCTTGATTGCCTAGTGACGATAAGCAGTGGCAAAGTGCTTCACGTATATCATCCGCTTTGGGTTTTGCTCTTAGTACACGGCGGTAGTAGCCTGCTGCCTCTTCAAATCTGTCAGCGGCCAGCAGTGTGTTGCCAAGGTTAAGCTGTACGTCTAAATCTTTAGGCTGCAATAAAATTGCCTGCTGAAAGCTCTTGATGCTGGCGTCCATGTTGCCAACAGCACGCAATGCCAACCCGTAATGGTTTAAATAATCGACCTCTTTGGGGCTAATGGCTAGTGCTTGTTCAAGTTGCGCGACTGCCAGCGTATTACGATTGGTTTGATAATACACAAGACCAAGCATGTGGTGTGCGTCAGCAAGCTGCGGTTGTGTTGCAAGCACTTGTTGGTAGAGCGCCTCTGCCTCTGCTAACTGGCCTGCACGATGATATTGAACTGCTGTTAAATACTGAGATTGCACCATGAGCTCATTTTAACCTGAAATTTTATGCGCAGAGGCTATGGTTTTTGCTAATTGTTTTAAACCCATTTCACGTAATAAAAAGCGATTGGGATTAAGTAGGCAAGCGAGCTCATGGGTTATGGGTAAAGGCTCATGATAAATCATGCTTGCCAGCATCTCCGCACACAGCGGCGCACTGCTAAAGCCTTTGCTGCCATGGGCGGCGTTGATGTATAAGCCGGATACCCAAGGTAGCGCAGTGGATGGTGCACTGGGTCTTACTGGCTTTGCTTTTAATGCAGCGCTATCAACCAGCTCACCCACCAAAGGCCAGTAATCACTGGCGGTGCAGCGGTAAGACACGCGCCCGCCTATGATGTTGGGCTGTAAGTCTTGGTATAGTGCTGTGGAGATATTGTTTAGTTTACTGAGGTTTGCAGCATGGTCTTGCTGTGTAGGGGTGACGTCCATCGCAGCAGCGGTTGGCGCATCTATGTTGGCAAATGAAGCGCCTAAACAATGCGCTTGTTGCGACACTGCAGACGGGCTCAGGTAGCCGTCGCTACACAGTATGGTTTTAACGTTGCGGCTGATAGCGGTTGAGTTAAGCATGCTGACTTGACCTCGCACGGCTTTGGTTTGCAGTGGTAGGCTAGGTAACAGCTGCTGTGCATCGTTGGCATTGGCGATAATCAGCACCTGTGCCGCTGCAAGTAACTGCTGATGATTGTAAACCTCAAAACCATGTGCTTGTTTGCTAAAGTGAGTCACCTGCTGCGTATTTAATACGGCAATATTAGGGTGCTGTGTTAAATACTGGCATAGGTGTTGTGGGTGCACCCAGCCTGCGGTTGGAAAATACAAAGCATCATACTCAATCGAGATGCCGGCAATGGCACTGGCTTCATGCTGTGGTACATACCTCAGTATGCTGGCGGGATAGTTTTGCGCTGCAACCTTTTGAATGCGGGCGAGCTCTCTGGCATTAAAGCCCAGCTGTAGCATGCCGCATGCAGAGTAATCAGTCGCGGGGAGCTGCAGTGATTGATAAAACGCCAAACTGTACATATAGCTAGCTAGTGCAAATTGGCTGCTTAAATCATCGCCGCTTAAACGTGGATATAGCATTGCGAGCGGGTTGCCCGATGCTCCACTGGCAACTTCTGCGTTGCGCTCTATAAGCGTGACTTTAACCCCGCGTTTTGCCAACGCATAAGCACTGCTGCAGCCGGCAATACCTGCCCCGATGACAATCGCGTTATTTGCCATGCTGCGTGCCTATAAATTGCCCATAGAGCATTTCACGCTTTTTACCAAAGCCTGTGCGCTTGTTTACCTTAAACCCTGCGTTGATTAGCCCCCGCCGCACATCCCCAGCGCTAGTAAATGTGGCAAATGTGGTTGATGCTTGGGCATGCTTTGCCATTTGGTAAAATAACCCGGCATGCCACATAGCTGGATTCTTGGCGGGGGAGAACCCATCTAAAAACCACGCGTCTGCAATGTTGCCGATGCGGGCTAGTTGCTCTGTGGCGTCTCCAATATGTACAGATAATTGAATTCTCTGGTCATACAGGCTGATGGTTTGCTCATTGATTAAAGTATTGTACTGATGCAGTAGCGGGGCGCTTAATGCAGTGAGTTGAGGCCATAATGCTAGCGCAGCCGCAATGTCATTTAACGTCAGTGGATATTTTTCTACACTCACAAAATGTAATACTGCATCTTTAGGTGCGAACTCTAGCCACAGCTTAGCCGCACATAAGAAATTTAGCCCTGTGCCAAACCCGGTTTCCACAATGGTAAATTGCGTTAAATCAGCGTGTTGCCAGCGCGCTGCTAAATCGTTACCTTGTAAAAATACATATTCAGTTTCTAACAAGCCATTATCGCTGGAGAAATAAACATCCTGAAATTCGGTAGAGTAGGGTAAGCCATCTTTCCACGCCAATTGCACTGGCTGGGCTTGGTTCTCCGGGTTTGTATAGTGATGGTCTGACATGGCTTGTAATATTGGAGTGGTTTGCAGCTAAGTAGCGTATGAGCTCAATTTTAAATGATAAAGGCGATTAGCGTCAGGCAACATATACAACCGGCTGCCTGCTTGAGCACCTTAATGTCGATCAGCGTAGCCAATCACGCCTAAGAATAAGCGCACCAAACCGTATGCTACCCAAGACAAAAACCGTTTTGCACTGTGGCCTTTGGCCCATTCTTTTTCTTTAATCTGGTAAGCGCCATTATTGATTGCGGCGCTAATGTCTTGGTGTAAGGTCGCAGCGAAATGCTTGTTCTTTACAAAAATATTAGCTTCACGTGCTAAAAAGAGGCTAAATGGGTCAATATTGGATGAGCCGACCGTGGCCCATTCTTGGTCAATCACGGCCACCTTGCTATGCATAAAGCTTTTACGGTATTCGTAAATCTCAATGCCACTTTTCAAGAAAATATTATAAAAGGCATGGGTTGCAAACATTAAAAAGTATTCTTTACGCCCTTGCAGCAGTAGTTTGACTTTAACCCCTCTGGCAGCCGCGCTCATTAGTGCTTTACGAAACCTTCTGCCGGGAATGAAGTAAGCATTAGCGATAATGATTTCGTGTTTGGCACGGTGTATCGCTTTTAGGTAGGCTGCTTCAATATCCCGTCTGTGCAATATGTTGTCACGTGTGACAAACGCAGCTTTAATGCTGCCCTTGGTGTAGCGTGCGGGCGCCTGCATGCTGACTTTGGGTAAAGGCTTACTGTGAAAGTGTAGCCATGCCAGATGCTGCCATAGCTTTTTCACACTATTAGCGATGACCGGCAGCAATGTACCTTGCACGCGCACCGCGTAATCAATTCTAGGCGCAATCTGATGTGGCACATTATTGTCATCAATAATATTAATGCCGCCAACAAAAGCGGTTACATCATCAATGAGTACCACTTTTTGGTGCAATCTGCGTAGCCGGTTCTTTTTAAAGGTCCACGGCGATATCTTCTGGCGATAAATCATGACATGAATGCCAGCAGCGCGCAGAGATTCAATATAGGCTGGCGACAAGGTCTTGGAGCCAAAGCCATCTATCAATAAATAGACAGAAACACCGCGGTTCACGGCCCGAATCATGGCCTCGCTAATCAAGGTGCCAACTTTATCGGCTTCATAAATATAGCTTTGCAGATACACTTCGTGTCGTGCATGGTCAATCGCATGCTCAAGCGCAGGGAAGTATTCAGCACCGTTGCGTAATAGCTGAATATGATTGCCATTGATGAAATGCATCGCGCCTCAATGCCCTTTAATCAGTGTGGCAGATAACATGGCATGGTCGGATAGTTTTACAAAATGCGCACCGGAGTGCACTTCTACATGCTGGATTTTAAATCCGCGGGTGTAAATTCTATCCAACCTTAGAATCGGCAGCCATGAAGGAAAGCTGCGTGCAGGTTTGCCGGTATGGTGGGCAAATACCTCTTGTAAGCCAACTTGATGCGAAAAATGTCTGCCGGAACGCATGCCCCAGTCGTTAAAGTCACCAGCAACTATCAGTGGTGAATGGGCTGGAATATGGCGTTGAATATAGTCTTTAATTAATGTCAGTTGCTGTTTACGCCAGCGTGCAAAAAGCCCCAGATGCACGCATATGGTATGCAGCGGCGTATCCCAATTGGGAATATTAATCTCGGTATGCAGCATGCCGCGTTCTTCACTGCTGTGCGCGGAAATATCAATGTTAGTGGTTTTGATAATGGGGAATTTAGACAGCAAAGCGTTGCCGTGGTGGCCAGCGGGGTAAACGGCGTTCTTCCCGTAGGCGTAATCTTTCCATATGGTATCGGCTAAAAACTCCATTTGCCCGGCGGTTGGCCAAGCATCAAAACGCTTGCTGTGCTCGTGATGCACATCACGCACCTCTTGCAGAAACACAACGTCTGCATGCAGTTTTCTTAGCAGCTCACGCTGATGGTGTAGCGATAGGCTAGTGTTAAAGTGCGTTAACCCTTTATGGATATTAAAAGTGGCAATACGGAGTGTGTTGTGCACGTTAATTTCACTTGATAAAGTGTTTAGTCTATAAAGGTCACTTCAATGCCTTGGTCTGACCCCAGGTTTTTATCCGGGTTATCTATCCAGTATTGGTAAAACTCGCGTATTACTAGCAAAAATAGCTGTTTGTTTTCATCAATTTTAAATAATGGCAGCGTCATATCTACGGCCACTCTATACACTCTGGCATCGTCCGTAGGGGCACCTTTTAACTGTAACAGCAGTATCTTGGCCAGATTAATGCGGTTGTCTAGCAGTTGCGGGTTGGCCCCTTTGTCTTTTAGTGCCTGCGTGTAGGCGTTTAAGTGCCTAGTTTCAATGACATCAAATTTTGCAGTATTTAAATGATCGGTCAGTGCTTTAAGCGTTGTTGGTACAGGTTGCCACTTTAATGGCTGGATATCAAAACCACCTTGTCGGCTAAACGCTGCGATGGCCTTGATATCTTGCATCCAGAACGGATAAAACTCCCTTGCGGTATTCAGGCTGTCATGCCAGATATCGGCTGGAATAGTCTTAATGATTTTTTCTATGGCCTTGCTGTAGCTTGTGCGCTCCAAGGCTTGGTTTTGTAAGAGCGGTATAAATTGATCTAAAAACAACGAGCGTTTGTAAAGCATGCCACTTTTTGCGCCTTTTTTTTCAAGTAGTTTGAAATAGGCGCTGATGGCTTCTTGTTCGCGGGTGTGGGTCATTTATTTTTGTTTTTCACCAATATGTGCTTCTCCGCGCTGTTTTGCTAGCGTTACTTGTTTTTGTCTTTCTAGCAATCTTGCGCGCTTTTCTTCTGAGACTTTATCATAACAGTGTGGGCAGGAGATGCCTGCAACGTATTGTTCACTTTGCATTTCTGCGGGTGATAGCGGATGTCTGCATGCGTAGCATTGATCAAACTCACCAACTTCTAAATTGTGTTTAACCGCAACGCGTTGGTCAAATACAAAGCATTCGCCTTCCCACATGCTTTGTTCTTCAGGCACGGTTTCCAGGTATTTTAATATGCCGCCTTGTAGGTGAAACACTTCATCAAAGCCTTGGTCCAGCATGTAAGACGATGCTTTTTCGCAGCGAATGCCGCCAGTGCAAAACATCGCTACTTTTTTATGTTTGGTTTTATCAAAGTGTTTTGCCACATATTCCGGAAACTCACGGAACGTGGTTGTTCTTGGGTCGATTGCGCCTTTGAATGTACCAATGTCTACCTCGTAGTCATTACGTGTATCAATCAACACTACATCAGGGTCTGAAATCAGTGCGTTCCAGTCTTCCGGCTTCACATAAGTGCCTACTTTATTAGTAGGGCTGACTCCCGGTACGCCAAGGGTCACGATTTCTTTTTTAAGTTTTACCTTCATGCGGTAAAACGGATGCTCATCGGCAAAAGATTCTTTGTGCTCTAAATCTGCAAATTTACCTGCAAACAGCGGGTCGGTGCGCAGGTAGTTGAGTACCTGATGAATGTCGTCCGGCAGACCTGCAATGGTGCCATTGATGCCTTCTTCTGCAAGCAACAGGGTGCCTTTGATCTGATGTGTCTTGCACGCTTCCAGAATGGGCTCTTGCAGTGCCTTGTATTCAGGCAAGCTAACAAATTTATAAAGGGCGGCGGTCAGGTACTTAGGCATAGCAGCAAAATCTTAATGTAATACGCTATTTTAACAGATGATTTTACAAATCGATGCTTATCTCAAAAAGCTAGCTATTCGCTATACATGAAGCTGTAGTTGTATGTAATTACCGTTTGGCCAATGTGCTTAGGTTTAGTGCCTAAGCATTCAGAATAAGCACTTCACCGTTGCCTTTATAAGCTGCATCGCCTACAAAACGCTGTACACGCTGTGAGCTTAATTGGCTAAATTGTGTATTGTATTTTTTAAACGATTTAAATAATAAGCTTAGGTATGGCAATGTGTGTGTGCCACAGTTTTGCACTGTTGCATGCAGGGCTGGTGCATTTTTTAGTAGTAAGGTGCCACGATGCATATTAAATGCAGTGTAGGCACCAACCTTACCTAATACGCCAATTGTACCCGCAACCATACGGCTGCCGCAGTAGTCACCAACGTTGCCTTCAATCAAAATCAAGCCTCTGCGCATCTGGTCGCCCACACGGTCACCGGCATTACCTTTGATGATGACAGCGCCGCCACGCATGCCTTTGCGTAGGCCTTCAGAACCTGCACCTACAAAATCACCTACGTTCGCATCAATTTTTAACAGGCCGTTTACCATATTGCATGCGGCATAGCTTTCAGCATTACCAAGACAATGAATTTCACCATTTTTCATGGTAAAGCCCAAATAGGCACCAGCATTACCTTCAACAGTGATTTTGCCTGTAGACATATGCGCGCCAATATAGTCCATCTTGTTCGATGCATTTTTAAACAAGATATGCGTAGCATCATCGCCGCTGATTTCAAACAAATCGCCAGTCAATGCAGTGCTGTTGCCGTAAGTTAGTTTAATGCTGGCAATCTCAGTGGCTGATTTATTGGCTAAATGATCTGGCGTTAAAGCACCGCAATTAACTGAAAATTGGAGTGGATTCTTTAGTGTGAAAGTAAGCGCGTTCATGAGTTGCTGCCGTTTAAAATATCATGTAATTTGAAAAGGTGAGGGCCAAGCTTGCCGCCATAGTTGCCTGCTGAAATGCGCTTTACGCCACTATCAGCACCCAGGTTGCAAATCGCTTCGATGCCTACTTTCATTGAGAGTGCGATGTCTTCAAAGGTTAGGCCATCAATCACAATTTCCATCACGCTTTCAATTTCAGGTGAAAGCTCAGTATTAGTTGCGCCTTTTAGCGTAGGACAGAATGCATCATTGGTTGAGGCAAACATGGTTTTGTATTTACTACCCACTTTAGAGCCTGAGCGTACTACACCACCCGGGAACGGCATAATCACGTTAGGTACTTTTTTCATAGCTTCAATCGCAACTTCAGCCGCGGCTAGGGCAGCTGGCTGTGATGTAGCTAAAATCAAAAAGTTACCGCCACCGATTGCACGCACCATGCCAGTGGTTTCTTCGGTAATAAACTCGCCGTCCATCACCGGAATACGCCAGTAGCGTTTGCCATCAATCAATTTAGAGGTTTGAAAGCCATCACCAAAATAGCGCAGGTGTTTACCTAGGCTGATTTTATCTTCGCCATCGATGCCGGAAAATGCGGCAGCGGTTGGACAGGTCAGGATACATTGTCCCATGCGGGTTTCTAACTGCTGCATGAGCACTTTGCTGCCCATGGCAAACATTAAGATGCTCACGCCAGGTCTGCCATCCGGTGTTTCTTCTGTTGATAGTTCGCGCTCAATGCCAGCTTCAACGCCACAGCCAATCACTGAGGTTGCAAAGCCAGTCATGGCGTTGGCGGCATGGTATGCCCATTTCAGGTTTTGCGCGGTAATAATCACGCGAGTGCCGCGCATATTAAATGCCTCGGCGAAAGTATCGTCAATTTGTATATTATTTAGCAACATCATCATTTAGGCCGTTGGGTCAGCAGTTTTAATTTTATCAATCCATTCTTCAATTTGAATGGTACCTAGTTCTTTTACTTTTTTAACGTCTGTTTCCGGCAGTACATCTTGTACTAAATCCAGGCGTTTCCACTCGGCAAGTGGTGTCTCGCAGTGTTCACGCGGTACGTAGCGTGAATCACGCACTTTGGTACGCTGGTGGATGTAGCGCGGGCAATTTTGCCATAGCTCCGATAAAGTCACGCGCACGATAAAGTCCGCTTCTTTATACTCGCTCATCAGTGGATCGTCGCGTGAGATAGTAGCTGTGCCTTGCACGCGGATGCGATGCGGCGTTTCAAAAGAGATAAATAGCAAGCCAACTTGCGGCTCAGTGGTGATGTTCCCCATGGAAAAGAACATGCCGTTGCCATCGTAGCTAGGGAAGGCCAGAGTTTTGCTATCAATCACTTTGACAAAGCCAGCATCGCCGCCTTTGTAAGACACGGTAGGGCGGCCTTGGTGGTCTACTGTGGATAGGAAAAACATATCCATATGCTCGATAAACCCTTTTGATTCATCATCAAACTCAGTTTTACAAGCTAACTCTTCAACACGGTCTGCCATTTTTCGTGTCGCAAACTCATCCTGCAGTTGACGGTGTTGTTCGCCATATAATCTACTCATATCGTTTCCTTTCAGTCGTGAGACTGTTAGTTTTTGTTGACGACAACACTGCCTCTGCCGTCATCAAAGATCTCGGCATCGCTAATCTTGAAGTTATCTAAGCCTATGGTTTGGTAGCGGTCAAAGTATTCTTTCAGCTCTTTTTCTACGCTAATATCAAAAGCAGGTTTCGCGGTATGAGTAGCACCCCAAACCACTTTAACCACGGCGCCGTCTTTAACCACTAACTCGCCATTTTTAAATACATAATCCGGTTTAGCAAACATGGCTTCGCGGTTTTCTTGGTCGGTATAAACCGTAATGTCTGCGTTAGCGCCTACGCCCAAGTGCCCACGGTCATTCATACCAATCAGCTTGCTTGCGCCAGCACGCGTCATGATTGCAATGTCATACAAGCTGTATTCGCGGTCTAAGCTGGTGAGATTGCTCATCGATTGCGCATCCAGATTGAGCTTGGCAAATGCTTCATTTCTGAAAGATTTATCCATCAGTAAGCGAATTAAGTGTGGGTAGCTGGTAAATGGTGCGCCATTCGGATGGTCTGTGGTCAAGAAAATGCGCCATGGATCTTCCACCGATAGGAAAATCTCCAAGCCAATGGCCCATTGCAAGGCGTTCACATAGTTTTGATCGCGATATTTAAACGGTAATACACCACAGCCAGCATCGCACTCGATATCCATAATCACTGATTTTTTAGGATTCGCATGCTTGGCGTTTAAATGCTGCATCATCGAGTCACCAGATGCGGTGACGGTTTGATTAAACAAGATTTGGCCAACATCGGCGGTGATGTTTTTGTTTTTGTTAATGGCTTCTGCAATTTGTGCAGCCGCTGACGAGAACTTCTTATCACCTTCAGTACCATAGCTATGGAACTGAATATGCGTTAAGTGCATAGGCAGGCCATTGCTTGCGGTCATGGTGTTGAGCGTGGTTTCAAAGTTACCAGCCGCACCCAAGTTGTTACAGTGCACATGTAGCGGCTTAGCAATGCCAAGTTCGTGCACGGCACGGCTTAGGCTTTGTAGCACTTCACGTGGGCTTACTTGGTAATGCTGATGGTTTTCGTCCAAATTCAGTCGGCGTTGATTGAATTTGAATGCGCTAATGCCACCCGGATTCACCACTTTAATGCCTATAGTCTGTGTGGCATGCAAAATCCAGGCAACGTAGTCGTTAATCGCTTTTTGATCTTTTTTCGCGGTTAGCATACGCAAAAAATAATCATCATTACCTAGCATTGCATAGCCACCCTTGTCGATCATTGGGGTGTCGCCCATTTCTAAGTGGGCTTGGCGTGCGTTGATAGGTGAAATAGCCGGCTCAAACGCAGCGGTATAGCCCATTTCAATGTATCTAAAACCGGTGTCAGTTGCAGTTGGTGTGGCGTGATGGCTGCAATATGGCGTACAGATATGTGCTTCCGGCTCACTCAGATTTTTGATTTCCTGCATCTGTTTTTGCTGGTATTCAGGCAGCATCATGCGTGCAATATTGACCTTGCCGCCACCGATATGGCTGTGCATGTCGATAGCGCCCGCCATCACTACTTTGCCGCTCAAATCATAGGTTTGGCTAATTTTTGCGTTATCTAGCGGTTTCGGTACGATCCGGCCTTGATGAATGTAAATATCTTCCACTACGCCATTTTTGTTGTGCGCTGGGTCGTATAGTCTGCCGTTCTTGAGTAAAGTGATCATGCTAATTCTGCCTCAATTCTATTTATTACCTCGCTCAAGTTGGGTAATTCATTATCGCGTAATTTTTTTAGTGGTAGCGTGATTGAGCTGTCCATGCGGAACATTGAGCCTGCATAGTCAACACCGGGGATGCCAACCGGAATAAATACATCCGGTGTGCGATCAAGTTTGGTGTCTGGGTGTCCAATCACAATCGTAGGTAGTGCCGTTTGCGGTGCGCTGATCGGGTTAAAGGTGCTTACCCATAGCAAGGCATCGCTGTTTTGCAATTGTTTTTGTGTACTGAAATGGTAGTTGTCATATTCAGGTTTGCCATTCACGAAGCGGTTTCTGGTTGGGTAACCACTTAGCCATGTGCTGGTGTTGTTGACTGATGAGTCACCATCCCCTGAATTGAGCGGTAAACCGGCAGCGCGCGTGGTTTCATTCAATTGATTTACCAGTTGCACGATGCTTTGGATAGTGAGTTCTGCGTGGCTGAGTTTAAAGCTGCTGGCAGACCATACAACTACAGCATATTTGGCCGCTTTTAATTTTTCTACCAAGGCTTGTAATGCTGAAACTGCAACACCGCCCACGGTTTCTGCATTGATTTTTTTATTGATTAACAATGCGTTAAGGGCATTTACAACTTCAGGCACTTGCGTTGGGTCGTCGCCTACAGTGCTGGCTAGTTTGCCTTCTGGCGATGTGGCTGATTTGGTTTTTTCTGCAGAAACACCTAGGTAAACTACCTCGGGGCTTGGTTTGTCAAACAGGCTGGCAGAGTCCCAAACCAGTTTTTCAAAGAATCTGGGGTGGCTAGTGCCAATATCTGTACCAATGGCTAAAATCAAGTCAGCACGGTTTTTAACTTCGGACAGCGTGGTGGTGAGCCAGCCGCCATTTTGCATAGTAAGCGTGTTGCGCACGGACGATTCGCTGTGCATGTGGTCTAACGTTGCATTGCTTGCTGCGGCTAAGCGCATGATGGAGCGCATCCCTTGCACTTCAGTGCCTAGGCCTGCAATCAATGGTGCTTTGCTTTTCGCTAGTATGGCAGCGGCAGCTTTAATAGCAGTTTCCAGGTCAGTTGCTTTGCCTGATACGCTAGGTGCAGTGTTTGAGCTGCTTGCGTGAAACGATTGCTCAAAAAAAGTAATGCTCTTTGCACATGCATTTTTAATGGATAACGGCGCGGTATTTGTTAGCACTAAATCATCACAAAGCATGCCACAGGCAGGGCAGGTAATGGAGGCGGGGAGGGTTGGATTTAAATTGTTTTTCATAATAACGCCAATTTTGACACATCAAGAGTGATTCTAAAACTCATTTAATTAACACCATAACATAAAATGTTGGTTTATTTTAAGTGCTAAAAATGGTATTTTAACGGTCTTTTCAATAAGTTAATTTAATGGAGTAATTATGGCAGTTCAACGCACGCTTTCTATCATCAAACCAGATGCAGTTGCAAAAAACGTAATCGGTAAAATCTACACACGTTTTGAAAACGCTGGCTTGAAAATTGTTGAAGCTAAAATGGCACAATTAACACAAGCTGATGCTGAAGGTTTCTACGCAGTACATAAAGAGCGTCCATTCTTTGCTGACCTTGTAAAATTCATGATTTCAGGTCCAGTGATGATTCAAGCGTTAGAAGGCGAAAACGCAGTGCAAGTTAACCGTGACTTGATGGGTGCTACTAACCCTAAAGAAGCTGCTGCTGGTACTATCCGTGCTGACTTTGCTGAAAGCATCGATGCAAACGCAGTGCATGGTTCTGATTCTGCTGAAAATGCAGCAATCGAAATCGCTTACTTCTTCGGTAAGTAATTTAATTATTCAGGTTGCATAGGGTTGCCTTGCAACTCAACGAATAGTTAATCGTTAATATAAGGTGTAAACAATTTTGGTCAATCTGCTCAATTACAATCAAAAACAGCTCGCTCAATGGTTTGCTGATAGAGGTGAGAAACCTTTTCGTGCCAAACAGCTAATGCGCTGGATGCATCACTTTGGTGTGCATGATTTTGAGCAGATGACTGATATTGCCAAAAACCTGCGCGAAAAACTCGCTGTCGATGCAGAGATTACTTTGCCGACAGTGCAGTTAGCTCAGGTGTCTAACGACGGCACACGTAAGTGGCTGATCGGTACAGATACTGCAAATAGCATTGAGACCGTGTTTATCCCTGAGGATGATCGCGGTACTTTGTGTGTTTCTAGCCAGGTAGGCTGTGCCCTAGAGTGCACCTTCTGCTCTACTGGGCGTCAAGGTTTTAATCGCAACTTAAGCGTTGCGGAAATTATTGGTCAGCTTGCTATCGCCAATCAGTCATTGCGACAAGAAGCAGGCTACGACATGCTGCCTGCCGGTGATCGCATTATTAGCAATGTGGTGATGATGGGCATGGGCGAGCCTTTAGCCAATTACGATAACGTAGTTACTGCAATGCAGATTATGCTGGATGACTCTGCTTATGGCTTAAGTCGCCGCCGAGTGACTTTGTCTACCAGCGGTATGGTGCCGGCGATGGATAGGTTGAAAGAAGATTGCCCGGTGGCATTGGCGGTGTCTTTGCACGCGCCAAACGATGCGCTACGCGATGTGATTGTGCCAATCAATAAAAAATACCCACTTAAAGAATTAATGGCGGCGTGTAATCGCTACCTAGAAAAAGCGCCACGTGACTTTGTAACGTTTGAATACGTGATGTTGGATGGCGTGAATGATACCGTTGAGCACGCACACCAGCTTCTGGCGTTAGTGAAGAACGTTTCTTGTAAATTTAATTTAATCCCATTTAATCCATTCCCTAATAGCGGTTATGATACGTCTAAACCAAATCATGTACGTGTTTTCCGTGATATCTTGATGCAGGCTGGCTATGTTGTGACTGTGCGTAAAACACGCGGTGACGATATTGATGCTGCTTGCGGTCAATTAGCAGGTAAAGTGCTAGATAAAACAAAACGTACTGCTAGGCATATTCCTATAGAGTCCGTTGATTAAACGAGGTGAGTGTTAAATGAATTTGATCCAATTACTTGCTCAGCAGCTTGAGTCAGTTAAATCTTCTGCACGTCAGGTGGGTTTTGCAACTACGCTTACTTTACTGGTTACCGCTTGCGCCACTCAGCAGCAGCAAACCTATGATGCAGGTGTTTTAAAAGCACGTGCACGCGCGCACTCAGATTTAGGATCGGTCTATTTGCAGCAGAGAAACCTAGAAGTCGCCCTGGATGAATTCTCGATAGCCACGAAAATTGACCCTACCTTTGCGATGGCTTACAACGGCTTGGGCATGGTGCATGCTGCGCTTTCGCAAGATGCTTTGGCAGAAATGAACTTCAAGCAGGCTATACAACTTGAGCCTAATAATTCAGAGGCGCATAATAATTTTGGTAACTTTTTGTGCTCGCGCGGCCGGGCTGATGAGTCAATCAAAGAGTTTATGGCTGCGGTGAAAAATCCATTGTATGCAACGCCGGCAATGGCTTACACCAACGCTGGCGTCTGCTCATTGCGCAAGCAAGATACGCGTAATGCGGAAGTTTATTTTCAGCGCGCATTACAGTTAGAGCCACTGCTTCATTCTGCCGCTTATCAGTTAGCGCTCATTCAATTTAACCGGAATGATGTAGTTAGCGCAAAAAACACCCTGCAAAATGCGATGCTCAGCCGACCAGGCCCAGAGTTGTTGTGGTTATCCGTCAGGATTGCGCGTTTGTTAGGTAACCGAGATGATGAGTCAAGTTATGCACTTGAATTAAGACGTCAATACCCAGATTCGGAACAGGCTAAGTTGTTACAGAGTGGAAATTAACAATGACAGATACACAACAGGTTGAAGAGAAAATCGAAGAAGTTTCTGTGACTGCGTCATTAGGCGCAGTGTTGCAGGCAGCGAGAGAGGCTAAGAAATTATCGCAGCAAGATGTGTCAGACAGCTTGCGTTATAGCGTTAAGCAAATAGATGCGCTAGAGCACGATGCCTTTGAATTGCTGCCAGACGCGATGATTACTCGTGGTTTTATCCGAAACTATGCACGTTTATTAGAGATAGATTCTGCGCCATTGTTGGATATCTATCGCCAGTTGTCACCAGCGCAGTCACCTAGTCTGCTCGCGGTTAATCCTTCGATGCAGCCTGTGCAGTTAACCAAAGATGATAAACCGTGGCTTACTTATATTTTAGGTAGCATTCTGGTTTTATTCTTTTTACTCGCATGGTTTGTGTACATTGAATACTTACCACAGCAGTCCAAAGAACAGGATGAAGCAGCGCAACAGGTAGCAGCCCCTGTGGTGGAGACGCCAGCAGATACGCAAGAATCCGCTGAAGTGGCGTTACCCGAGGCGACTTTACCTGAGCCTGCTTTGCCAGCCGCTGAACGTCAATTTGCTGAAGACGCAGTTTCAAGCCCGGATGCAGGAGCTACTAGCCAGCCTGCAAGTAATGCGCAGCCTGCTCCGCAAGTCAACACGCCTGTGCCGCCAGCCGCTACCGTGGCACCGTTAGCGCCAGCCAAACCTGAACCTCAGGCTAAACCGGAGCCTCAAACACCAGCTGGTGTTTTGAAAAAAGTAAATCTGTCGGTGACAGATAAAACTTGGGTGCGTGTGAGTGATAAGGCCGGACAAATACTTTATGAAGCGACTTTGAATGCAGGCGATACGCAGTCACTTAGCTTTCAAGCACCGTTTAATGTGGTGATTGGCAATGCTAAGGCCGCTACAGTCAATGTTTCTGGGCAAGCTCTCGATTTGGCTAGCTATACTCGGAGCAATGTTGCACGTATCAATTTGGAGTAATCATTGAGTTTGTTTATGCAAAATAAAGCCCGTAACACTTTGCAAGTGATGGTCGGGCACGTGCCAGTGGGTGGTGGCTTATTAGATACTTTGCCAGCGCCGGTGGTGGTGCAAAGTATGACTAATACAGATACAGCGGATGCTGAAGCTACGATAAAGCAAGTGTATGAGTTGTGGCAGGCAGGGTCTGAGGTGGTGCGTATTACAGTTAACTCCCCAGAAGCTGCCGCGCAAGTCGGCAATATTCGCCGTGGCTTAGATAAGCTGGGTTGTAATGTGCCATTGGTTGGCGATTTTCATTACAACGGCCATAAACTACTGGCGCAATACCCTGATTGTGCTGAGTCATTAGCAAAGTATCGCATTAACCCAGGTAATGTAGGTAAAGGCTCAAAGCGCGATGAGCAGTTCGCCGCGATGATTGAGGCTGCAATTCAGTATAAAAAAGCTGTGCGCATTGGTGTTAACTGGGGCAGTTTGGACCAAGCCAAAATGGCGCAGATGATGGACGATAACGCAAAGATGGCGGAACCATTGACTGCCGATGCGTTAATGCGCGAAGCTTTAATACAGTCTGCGCTTGAGAGCGCGGAGCAGGCCGTAGCATTAGGTTTGTCGCCGAATCAAATCATCATTTCATGCAAAGTGAGTGATGTGCAGGATTTAGTTAAAGTTTACACCGAGTTAGCAAGCCGTAGCGATTATCCATTGCATCTAGGTTTAACCGAAGCTGGCATGGGCTCTAAAGGCATTGTCGCGTCCACCGCTGCTTTGGCTTTATTGTTGCAGCAAGGTATCGGCAACACGATTCGAGTCTCGCTCACGCCAGAGCCTAATGAGTCACGCACTAAGGAAGTGGTCGTCGCGCAGGAAATCCTGCAAACCATGGGGATTCGTTCATTTACCCCATTGGTGACCGCTTGCCCAGGCTGCGGCCGTACTACTTCAACCTATTTCCAAGAACTTGCTATGCAAATT
>Ga0208751_100219_pt1 | contig 19729 bp, 23 predicted proteins | sample LakWasMet22_HOW5_2_FD_183868 | JGI IMG/M metagenome (GOLD analysis project Ga0208751, IMG submission 183868) | Freshwater sediment methanotrophic microbial communities from Lake Washington under simulated oxygen tension - Sediment Metagenome... | ecosystem: Environmental > Aquatic > Freshwater >... | reverse complement strand
TGCAATTACCCGACGAGTAGCTTTGCAACAACATCAAAAGAAAAGACCCAAGGCGCTAACCTTGGGTCTTCTATAGATGGTGGCCCCCCTGTGAGTCGAACACAGCACCAACGGATTATGAGTACAAGTGAGTGGTCACTATCACGCTACAAAGCTAAAGAATTGTAAGTAAATTTTGGTAGCGGATATTGATGTGATCTACAAACCGAACCTATACCGAACCTTTTTGTACAAAATCACAGAAATTACTACGTAAAAATAATTTAAAACAATCAGTTACCACTACCTTTTCCCGAACCGAACCCGACCCTGCGTTGAAGTCGTGGAGCCATATCTGTTGGTATAAAAGTATTCTTCTGGGTTTGCATCTTTCTGGTGGACGATGAATGCTTTTGCAGCATGCACAGATTCCATTTACCCTTATCTAGTCTGTTTGTAACGTACCGCTTATAAGAAATTGGGTCTTTAGGTGATTTGCATTGGTGACGTTTCTGATTGCAGTAATGACAAGCTGCAACAATATTACTTTCATTATCTTTGCCACCGTCCTGTTTAGCCTTCAAATGTTCAGCCGTGCACTGAAATGGTTTAGCTTGTTTGGTAGTAATTTTGTATTTCTTTGCAAACGCTTCAGGATCATCCGACCACATCGGCAATTCACAATAGATGCAACGACCTTGTTGAAGGTTAAAAGCTTTAGTACGGGATTTGGTTAAGGTTGTCGGCATAGCGAGCTCCAATAATTAAGGGAACCCCATACGCCTGAGTCAGGACTGACTGGGAACCAGTCGACAGTATCGAATCTGGCCAAAACAGTACGCAAACATAATAAGACGCACTGCTAGTAATAATATTTACTTTTAGATAATTTTACAACTATTTATAACAACCATGCCGAAAGTAAAGCTTCTAGAGTTATCTAGGCATTAGAAACTAACGACAGATACCCTGTCATTCCTTACTTTGGTTTGAGTATAGTTAATGGGAGGGTACTCGCAATGATTTTGGAAGTACCACCATAAAAGCTGGCCCTCAGCATTAATTAAGTTTTTTCCATATTTGCTAAATGGGGCGTACGTAATTCGAATTGGCCCATACTCAGAAACAATATGCTCGAACTTTAAGCGATTTGCTTTCGAGTTAGCAAGCTTTGCTGAATTGATTAAGTATCTTTGTTTCAGCGAGCCTTTAGTCTGACCAATATATAAAACATCACTTACACCTTTTAGACGCGGTATAGGTTTTTCAGTACGAAAAACATACAGTATTCCTTTTTCTGATCCTGCTATGACACTTCCAAAAACCTCCTTGAATGCAGCTTCGTCTACGGTAGATATTTTGTCGTGTAGCACTTTAAATGTGTCCAAGGCTTGGTAAAAATTAGATGCGTTAATATCCACTTTGAATCCTGACTTTTGTTTGTGCTTAGTAAGTACTGTAATTCAATTGATCAGCATTCAAATCTATTACTGCTGACAAATCTTAACTATTAGGCTCTTAGGCATGTAAATTGATGGGGCTACGCCTGGACCACTCATTCGAACCCCGTAACCCTGGGCAATCCAAGCTGGCAAATCATCCAGATCCCATACTTGTTTACGGAATGCGATAGTATTACCACCTTTGGAAATGACATAAAAGCCATCTTGATATCTATGTGGCGTTAATAAAGTACCTTTTTCTTTGCCTCGACTAACTACAGCTGTAATTTGTAACGACATGACGAATTTCCTTACGTATTAAAGAGGGGTAGAGTAGCGGCCAAAGATAGGCGTTGCAACAGGTAAAAATACAAATTTTAAACATAACAATATGCCAACATAACGGCACATCAAACTTTTGGGGGATAGGCTGAGTACACGACCCGAAAAACTTCCTGCCTATGCCACAAGAAACTGGCGAGGTGGACCAAAACTGCGCCCGAACCCCGCCGGAAACTGCACCACTACGCAGCCTCTTTGTGCTGCCCAACTGCTTTTGTAGCCTTTTTGATAATCGCCGAAGCATTATCACTAGCATCTATCAGTGTTTGCATGGACAAATGTGAATATCGTTGTGTTACCGATGGATCACTGTGGCCAAGAATCTGCTGAACAACATAAAGGCTACTGCCAGAGTTGATCAGGTTAGATGCAGCCTGGTGCCTAAGGTCATGGAGCCTGAGGTGTGGCAAACCAGCCTCTGACCTTAATCTTTCCCAAACTTTAGCGATGTTTACATAAGGCTTTTTAGTTTTCTTGTTAATAAATAGATGTTCATATATTCCTTCTGTAGTTAATTGGTTTAATACATCTAATGCTGTGTCATTTAAAGGTGCCGGACGCATACGTTTTGATTTTGAGTTGCTTGCAGGGATACGCCATACACGCTTGTCTTTATCTACTTGAGACCATGTAGCTGAGAGCGCTTCGTTCAAACGACAACCTGTTGCAAGTAAGAACATAGCGATTAAACAAACTGAGCGACTTGAATCAGTCCTTAGCACTTCTAGCAATTTCGCTAGTTGCGCATCATTCATGTATCGCTCAACTTTGTTGTCTTCATCAAACATATGAATACGACTAGCCGGGTTCTTATCCAACATTTCCCATTCCACTGCTAGATTCAGCATATGCCTTATTAGCTTGATATGGTGATTAGCTGTCGCGGCCGCCAAACCTTGCTCTAACAAGCTAGAGTGAAATGTTTGAATCTGCAAACGTGTAACTTGATTTAATCGTTTAGCACCAAACTTGTCACTGATGCGCAAGCGATACAATTCCTCATCACGATCCCAACTACTCTTTCTTTGCTTAACGTAAGGTAAATAATGATCGTTGAAGAAATCATCAAAAATGATTACCGCTTTTCTGGCTTTGTCTTCGGCACGAGGATCTGCACCAAGCTCGATTTCTGCTTTCAACTCTTTAACCTTGCGACGTGCCTCAGCAAGGCTGATATCCACAGTACGGCCAATTTTTTGATGGCTGGTTTTACCAGTTTGGTCTTTATAACGTAAGTAATAAGTTCCCTGGCCATTACTGGAACTACGAACTTCAATATACAAACCACTGCGCTCATCGCTCACAAATTCCGTACGCTGCACCTCTTCCGGACACACTAGTTGGTTATCAATAAACTGCTGGGTTAACTTTACGATTGCCATAATATTCTCCTGAATAGTTTGATATTAATTCGATGATGTTTGTGGTGCATTTAAGGCCACAATCAAAATATTTAAGCAATCCAATAAGTATGCTGATTGCTACTGGTCTTTCCGGCATAAACAAGTGGTAACAACCTTTTCTCAACCAATTTATAAATAACGCTCCCAATATGGTGCTGCACACCTTTATCAAATGTTGCCCAAAGTTCTAAACCCATTAACATTTTGGCCAAATGGGCTCTGCCACGATCTAAAACAAGAATATTGCTTAAGATGTTTTCAACAATAAGATCATTTAGCTCCGAATTGTCAGGTTTACTTTTTACACTTCTAGTCATTTTTCCTACTCCAATTAATTTATATATTTTGCGATGTCATCACATCAGAATTTTTGAGCCCACCTGACTCCACTTGCGATTCTGATACACCACAAGCTTTTCCTATCAGGGGGTGGAGGTGGGAGCACCTGCTTAAACTACCCAAAATCATTTACTCCATCACCCTGCTATCTACCATTTATACTTTTAACAATTTGACTAATCTGCTACCCCACCCACCCCACCGTAAATGTCGACTCAAGCATGCAACTGGCAAGCAAAAGTAGTGGGTGGAGGCAGCACTTACTGGTTAAAACAAGTCCTCGTCGGATTTCGGTCTAGCTTTGGACTGCACTAATGGGTCCCAGCCATCTTTCCTGAATGGAATACGCCATTTGTATTGGCCCTGGATTTTTTTGGAGTCTCCAACAAATTCACGCAGTACCGCAGCACACTCTTTGCATTGCGTATTGCTAGGATTTTTAATATCAAGCTTTTGTAATAACTGCGTAGGAGTAAGCGCTGGCAGACCGCTATCATTGACGTAATCAAGGTCTAGAGCTTCGAGAATGCGTTCACGGATCGCACTGACATTACGGTGCTCCTTGTTGTGAAGTTCAAGCAATTGTTCTTCTTCACGGGTTAGCCACCATTGCGCGCCATTTTGAAAATCCACAGCAAGCTGTGCAAACACCTGCTGCATATCAATACCGTGTTGGTAGTTAATTGATGTTACAGGGATCGTTCACCAGCGGCTGTTACCAGTAGAGTCAACTAGAAAGTCGTGTTCGTTGACGGTTGCGCAGAATACGGTACGGCGTGGGTACTCGGAATCAGTTCTGCCGTAAGGGCGGCGTACTTTGTCACGATCAGCAGTGAGGAACCCTTTTAAGCGTGCAATATCTTTTTTAAAGCTGGAGTCCAGTTCGCCAATCTCAACAATCCAATGACAGACTGCTGTGATGATGGAATCTTTGTTACCGGCATCAAGGTGATGGTCCAGCTTCAGTGCAGCTTCTCGCAAAATAGCATCAGGCACTAAACCACTAATCCACGAGGTTTTACCAATAGCTTGCGGACCTTGCAGAGTGAGCACGCCCCTAGCCTTGAAACCACTGGGCTTGAGTACTGCTGCAACTGCACTTAACATCCAGCGATACATCAGTATCTGTTTAAGATATTCGGGAAATTCTGTACGCTGGACTAAAGTGGCATAAAAATTAGTAAGGCGATCTACACCATCCCAAGGCTTACGCATGATCCAGTCTGCAACCGGATTAAATTGGTTCTTATCGGCGATCACGCCAATCAGGTTCATAATCTGGCCAGTCGCCATATCGTTGAGACAAGCTAGACTGTAGATATGTGTTATCGCTACGTTGTCAGCATTATCAGGCGTTCCGTTTACGCCCGGAATAATGATATAAACCTTTTTGCTGATGACGTTGTATCGAATGATGATGCCATACGCCATCAGTAGATATCTTAGATTTGCGTACGTGCTAGGCCTCTGATTATCGACTTTGCGTGGCAGATTTGGAAAACTTAACGGGTCTAAGGGTTTGGCGTTCTCGATATTTACAATAGCACTTTCTTGCGAGTCAGCCCTTACTAATTGCTCACTCTCAGGTGCTGTTGTAATTTTTGATGGGCTATCAGTTATTTGCGATTGAACTGAATGTGGCTTTTCTTCAGTTTGCAGAGGTACTTCATTGTGCATCGTCGTTTCCTATCGGCAATTGCCGTTGTCATAACGATTAACACTATAAGAACCTAGCTATCCTCCCCCACAAGTATCCCCCATGAACTATTTAGGGGGAGGGTTATTATTCTATGTCTTGTATATCTCGAAACTTACGCAAGCGCTCCCAAGCTTTGTCAAACACTGTGGAGCCTGCGAATAGCGGGTCATTTATGAAGAAGTCGCGTACCTTAAATTTTATTCCAGGTTTTCCCTGAGGGTTTTTTGGTAGGTTTTTAGGGTCTTCGCCAAGCTGGCCTATCACTTCTAAAATCGCATGTTCCTGTTGACGATGCAAAGCCTTGTCAGCATTTCTTGGAACCATCTTAATAGAGCCTCCAAGAACTGGAAGTAAACCTTGCTCAAGGACAGCAATGCCATATTTATCTTTGGCCCATCGATCCAGGCTCTTTAAGGTGACATGCACTTCCCCGGTTTCATCAGTAGCAGCTTGATCCATGACAAGAATAGATGAGCCCTTTTTATCAAGCTCATCATTAATATCAAGTAAAAATTGCCTTGCCCTTTCGATCAGATCCTCAATATCACAAGCAGCATCGAGTAGCGGGCGCTTAACCTCATCGGAGGCATCAGCATTAATTGCATCGTCAAGCTTATGGAGGGCATCTTCACGTAAGCTTATGAGATGATCTTCCAATGAAAACACCAGAGTGTCGAGATATTCCAACTGTTCAATGGTGATTGGCCCGTTATCGATACGTATCGATCCATGAGATACCGGGCCTTTCAGCCAACCTAATAATTTCGCGACAGCATCTTCTATCGAACAGCTTTTTCTGAAATTAATAATGCAATCTACTGATGGATATGACATCGATACGATCCTAGTTTGTATGAGTAGAAAAATCTCAAGAATTATAGCTGATGCATTCCCTACCCCCAATTTAACCTAATCGATGATAGAAAAAATGATGATGCGGACGCATTCATAAAAGAGAGAAGGTAACAATATTCAAATGAGACATGATGAAGTGTTCATAAAAAATGCCCCCCCCTCCACCACCATGCCTCATTCGTGTGCACTACTTCTTAATCACCCCATGCGGTTTATGGTACTGGATGTTACCCACTGAATCCGTCTGATAAACCTTGCCGTCTTTAATCTGGTACTGCTGTTTATGGTACTGCTTATTTCCGACAGAATCAGTTTCAATAATACGACCATCGTTTTCAATGACCGCAGATGGCTTGTGATATTGTGTATTTCCAGCCGAGTCTTGTTGATAAATCCTGGCTTCCTCAGCTGATACATTCAGCACCAATATCAACAAAGCGCTGGCAGCTAAAGTTTTATGTATATATTTACTGTTCATCATTGCCCTTTCTATTTAATCAATAGCGCCAAGAATCTTTGAGGCTTCTGCATGCTCCAGCATATACGCACGCAACCAGTGATAATGATTAGCGCATATTTCAGCAAAGGCCGGATTGCTGCTAAACGACAAATGACTGTAGGCATACAAACAAGCGGTAATACCTAATGCATCTGCTGATAGCGTTTCTTCATAGCCATTTTCACAACTGACTTGATACGACTTCTCTGAGCATGGTGCCATATAAAAGCCGCCGTTGCTTAATGCGTAAAACTCCCAATAAGCCCCATTGTATTCATTCGCAATATTGCCAGCAATTGAATAAACAGCAGGCTCGATATTCAGCGGGAAACGAATGCCAAATAAATCCGCGGTATGTTGAATGCGTTGTTTGTCACAGACTTGCTGACGGGTAATAGTCGATTGTGTCATGAATAACTCCTTGAGATTATATTTAAGTGCTACCCCTCCCCCCCACCTGCAACAGACGTGCAAAATCCTCCGCATAGTGCCGGATCGTTTTTAGTCTATTGAGATTTGGTGGTGGGTGGGGGTGGTAGGTAGATCAGAGAAAAATCTGCTGAGCGTTGCACTCAGGTATTCGAAGCAGGATTGGTCGCTTCAATATGCTCAGTGACTCTAGCCTTAGCCCATAAGTGTTTAGGTACATAATAGACAGGGCCACCCGCATTGTTCCAGCACAGCAGAAAAATGACCCATTGCGGGTCGCCTAGAGTTTCATTCAGATAGCTGCAGGCATCCCACGACATTGCTATATCAGTGACATTAGGCCAGAGTCCATCATGCGCTTCGGCCCATTCAAAGTCGCAGCCATGAATTTGCAGTAAGTCTTGTTCTGTTTCACATACATAGACGTAACCGCCCAGATAATAACCATAGTCCTGCATGGCTTCGGGTTGCTGCATGAGCCAATCAATATCTGCTTGGGTAATTTCTAATGGATTACTGACTGATGAATGTGCGTTTTGGCAAAGACCTAACATCACAGCAGCCTGATCCTGTAATAACCTGAAACTGATTTTATGCTTTAAGTAGTACTGACAGGCTTCATTGAAGTGATGAATCTTGATCATTGATGTCTCCTGATCGATGTGTGATTAATGCAAATTGTTGATTGATGGCATCGGCTAGCGCCTCTTCTGGTAGATTCCAGGCGAGTACAGTTTCAACTGCTTCTAGGTAATGTTGGTGGTACATAATGTTTTGGCCTTTTTATTTTGTGACGGTTGATAAAATGAATAGTGATTGCGGCAAGCGCGATAACAGTGAGTGGAAATGCTAAAAACAGCAGGATGAATAAAACGATGCCAAACTTTCGGGTGGTCTCGAAAAGCAGGCACAGAAAAGTAATCACAGTTAATGTGATGAATTCCATAAGCGGCTCCAGATTTGTTAAAAATTAGGTAAGAATTTGAAATTTGGGTCGGTATAAGCTCGGTATAACTTGTTTGCTTCATTGCGAAGCTGAGATGCCCTTGACTGGCTTAGCGTTATGGCTAGGTATTTTTTGAGAGCAGCGGACTTCCACTACATCGGAGCGTTTTGTGGAGTTTATGAGTTACTTGATATTGGCGTTTATGCCAGTTGAGGTTTCTTAGGTGGGAGTGTTGGTGAGATTTTTTTTGATGGTTGGAGCTGACTCAGGTTTTAAATTTACGTCTGAAGAAATAAGCTTATCCAGTTCAAGCATAAATGGTGCTGGGTCTAGTTTCTCATAACCGCGTATCTTTCCTTCCAGCAATTTAACTAAGCCTTCTTGTTTAAGCACAGCCAATAGAAACCCTGGCGTATTAACTGATTTACCGATGAACAACTTGATTAGTGAGAATGATGTCACCGGTAATGGCGCAATATCCAATGCGGCCTGTATATCGGATAACTTTATCCATTCATCACTGAATAAACCACCGCCTGAATTGGCCATAATGCGAATGTAACCCTGCTTACCTTCTGAACATCCAAAATGATATGTGAGCGTAGCCTTACCATAACAGGTTGGGCATGTCTCTATTTTTATGATGCGTGACACATGGGGTGTTACTTTGTTGACGTCTTTGTTTGTCATGTTTTGCTCCTTGGGTTGAAATGTATTGAACTTGTACTTCATATAAGATGGCTAAAAATCCGCAATATATAGACGTAAAAAAGCCCGCGGACCTATAAAGGTACAACGGGCGATTAAAGTACAGCCAGGTTCTTACGCTAGAGAAAAACTCTATACAAGCTTATTTACCTGCATAGGAAATTAAACTATTAAAACTGAGACATATATCTAAAGCCTCTTGCCTTAGTTGTGCAGCTGATGCATGAAACTCTGGTCGTAGCTCATCACAGTGTTTTTTGTTTTCTTTGGTGAGTAATCCTGAAGTATCATTTTTTGCTGCTGGATTAAAAAAGTGATAACGACAATTTTCCATCCTTATAACTACTTCCGACTCACCGGAAATCCCTGTTCGCATTGCCTGTAGCTCATAATCAGTAGCTTTTGCATTTGCATAATTGATACATCCAATCGACACCCCCTCCTTATTGCTTCCAGGTATAGAGTCGCATCCAATTATACTAAGCGCCATCAACGCCAAAACTGCAATTTTCATGTAATTTCCTTCCTTTGTTGTTATTAACGTTATCTTACTTTTTCTTTGTTGCGTTTTTATAAAGTCCTAATCCAGCGCCAAGTGCTGCACCTATAGCTGGCCCAATAAATGGAATAGGTACGGCAATTGCAGCACCAACGGCTGCATAAGGCGCAACATCTTTCACCAACTCAGACTGCATTACTTCTTTACCGAGTTTTGCTGATTCATCAGCCACCGATGAGCCAACCTGCTTAGCTTTTTCCAGAGCGATCTTGGCATCTTCAATATCAACCTTACCATCCCCGTTGAGATCGCCGACAAGTAACGCAGTTGTACTTGCAACCTTGCCAACAGCCTGACCTGCATTTTTACCTGCCTCTAATGCTGAACGTCCTGCATCACCTGCAGCTAAACTGATTGAAGATGCTTTGGATGAAATGACTTCGAATGATGCATCAACGACTTCGGATATTTTATTTTTCATTTTTAGGTTCCCTTAGGATTTATGCTAAAGCACCCAAGCAAATGTCAGAATTACAAACAATAACGCCAACATACGATACTCAAATGGCACAGGACCACTACACCCACAATGTGGATAGGCTTTGCTGGACGTTGCTACTTTGCGTCCACATTCTCTGCATTTAATTAATATGTATATTACCTTTGCTTTAGGTTGAATGGGTATCTTATCCCGTGGTTGTAAATACAGCAAACTCATAGCATTACTATGTGGCTAAAAAATCACCATCATTCTCCGGGAACACTGCTCTTGTTGGGTTAGGCGGGGCTATTCGTGCAGCAAGAAAAGCAAAAGGTCTTTCTCAGAAAGCCTTAGCTGAGATAGCTGGCATTGATCGCTCTTACATGGGCGGGATTGAAAGAGGTGAGCACAACTTAGCAATTATGAATTTGCTGAAGATTGCTGATGCGCTTGAGGTTCAAGCATCATCTCTTTTGGAACAAGTTAAAACTAATCTGCAATATTCTACAATTCACGAATAACAATACTAAGAAGTTTTATTCAAGTATTTGATAGCATCTTGAAGAGTAGGAAATACCATATCAGATAACTGCCTGACCATCTCAAAATAACGTTTTATTTTTATATCTAAGATTTGGTCTACAAAAATTATTTTCTTACCCAAGGCTCTTGCATAACCAATTTCAAGAGCAAGTGCATAGCCTGCTGGATTTGTTGACTCCATATTAGCAAGAACAATAGAACACTTACGAATAGCATTAAGATCCCATTCAGTATAAGCTTTTGGCTCTTCTATATTATGTTTGCTTGGATCTAGAATTTCAAAACTGGTAAGGCATTTATGTGCTTCCAACTGCCAACCTGACTTAAATCCACCTGCCAAGTAAATCACTTGCTTAGATAGGTATGCCATTATTTTTTATCTTGTATCCAAATACTAGAATTTACAACGCAAAATGGCACAGAAAGTGCTCTTTTATGAAACTCATCTCCACGACGGATAAGAAAAACTGCTGAAAAAATAAGTATTAAGAGCTGGACTGTTGCTGGCAAAGCATAAGAATAATTTCTTAATAAATGAGGTGCAAAATAAATACATGCTAAAAAATTAAGCCAAAGTAATATTAATGCGGTGCCTACGCCATTACACAATAATGATATGAACATGAATCTTTGGCCAAGTGAAGCTGCTTCGCTTGACAAAGACATAGCCATACTTCTTAGATCATGAAATGACCATCCTTCAATATTTAATTGAAATTCCGTTCCAAGATTCTTGCTCATGCGGCTTTCAAAAACAGATTTAAAAAGTAAATATGGCTTAGCTGCTACAATTGACTGCATATTTTCTTTACTTCCATTAATTAATCTACGCATCTTAAATTTGCAACTCAGAACTTCAAATCCTTTATATCTAAAAACAACTTCAATAAAATCTTTGTATGCCGCAAGTAAAACATGACCAGTGACAAAGCTTACCGCCAAAATAATTAGAATAAGATATTGATTTGAAGTAATTAACGCTAGCTCCTGCTTAGTTAACAAACCTTCATACATTACAACTAAGCCGGCTAAAAGCACAAATCCAGGAACTACGGCTCCTATGATATCGTTAAAAAAATGAGTAATGCCTTGTAAGGCTGCATCTAAATTCATGTTATTACCGTTTATATTTTATATGTTATGTATAGTTTGATTGAAATTTACTTATGGCAAACCAAACAGGCACCGCCACCCTCATCTTCAAGAAAAAGATCGTCTATATCAATAGACTGTGCTTCTAGAGGCCGAAGAGGATTAATTTTTCTTCTCGAAAGCTCTCTTTGCTTTCTCTGTTCAAAATCAGATTTAATTTTTTTAATACGCTCGGGATCTTCAATGCTAGTAAGTGGCTCACCTTGGATCCAAGTAAATGGTGAGCCACTATCTATTGCAGTTTTCTCAAGTATCTTTGCTTCTTCAAAGGCTTCAGGATGATTTTCCATTAAACCTACCCACTCAATTTTTTGCTGATAAAAACAGAATGTACATCCGCTTCTAGATCTCCATTCGTAATACTTAGGCAAACCTAAGCCTGACGCTTCAAGTATGTCAAAAACACCAGCCTTATCAATATTATCCGTTCTGAAGGGAAGCTTAACCAAGAGATTCTCATGAGTTGATGTGTACCCCTCTCGATAATCCTCATCACCCCGAATAGCCACATAAGAAAAAACCTTATCTCCGGCGTCTAGCCAGGGTTTAATCCAATCTCGAAATGGCAAAAGCTTTAATTGCCTAGTACACCATCTCGTATTAGGTGATGGCAGAAAATTACCATACTCTCTTAACCAGAAATCAAACCCCCTATTAGGGTTAAGGCGTAATATAGGCTTCCCAAGAAAGCCTTCCAACCTTCCTAGAAATTCATGAACTTCAGGTAACTCTTTACCTGTATCCGTAAAAAAATATTCAATATCAAGCTCAGGATAGTGTTGCCGCATGTAGATTGCCAATGCTGCACTATCCTTACCACCTGAAATACCCAAGACGTGATGTTCAGCCATGTCAGCCCTTAATGTTTCTGCTCAACTAACCTTGTTCCGGCTTCCGCCAATGCAGCAAGCAGAATATCTCTCTTAAGATTCTGGTTCTTAAAGGAAGCTATCAATTTACTCGCAAGCTCGTCGATAACCGGGATGTCACACTCTGCAACATCAAAACTGTCAGATGCCGAATGGCCCTGTCCGGCACCAAATACAACCGCAATTGCCCGCCTTGTTGAGGATCTACCACGTACACTAGCCACCGCTTCAATTGTTCTGAATTGATGCGACCATTTGCCTAACTGGAGGATTGCAGCATCAATTTCTCGATCTAAACACTCTGAAGTTCTCTTACTTACAGCCAAACTTATTAAGCCTTCTATCGACTCCAGCCCATGATAATTTTCTAATCTTGCTGCAAAGGCTTCAAGTGTAAAGTCACCCATAATACCCTTAACAGATTGTGCACGCTTTTTAAGTGCCTCTACATTACCGTCGTGATCCAAAGCCTGAAATAAACTAGCCTCAACAGATCTAAGCATTGCTGGGTAGGCTTCAGTTAACTCCTGCATAACCTCAACAATCTCATCTACAAGCTCCTTACCTTGCTTACCAAACCTTGTAGGTAGCTCAGTAAAAAGTACTTTATGTGGGTCTTTTGCATGGAGCAAAATTTGACGCACATCCCTAGCCATCAGAGAAGTTGTGTTAGTTTTTTGTGTCCAATTAGGTAACTTGAAAGCCAAGGCGACTAAGCCCCTTGCCGAATCTAATGGATCTGGAAAAACTGAATATCCGAGACGAGTAGATACCGCCGCAGCTAAGCCTTCCAATAGATCTTTTTCAAGGCTCTCAATCTCAACATACCGAAATCCAATACGCCTCTCATCCTGCAGCCATTCATCAATGTGCACATCATTCAAATCTGGTTGGAAATGACCTTCAATATACATTGCCAAATGTTGTCGATTTGCCAGGAAATAGACCAAGGCTAGTATTGGCATTACTCCACGACGAATACCGAACGGCTTCTGCTCCCAGAACCCATACAATTCTTCTAAGCTCATCGTTTTATTTGGTTTAGCTAAAAAAGCAGTGGTGGACTTCCAAAACTTTTTAAAGGATTTTGCATTGTCAGTACCTTTAGGCTCTGTAAACCTCCAAAAACCGTCTGTCGAGTTATGTAACCCTGATGCCTTGATTACCGTGTAATAGAGACCTGCATCTGCTGGATAGCCTTCATAGCCTAAATTCTCCTCAGTAGAGTGAGTGAGCATGCGATGTAATAGATCACGTAATGCAGCTTTAGCATTTGTAGAAATAGCATCTCTATTAATAAGCTCACTATTAAGAATGGGAGCATCAGGATAAAGCTTTTCAGCAATATAAGATGCAATATTTGAAAGACCTTTACTTGTATCAAGTTTTTCTGAGTTGTAATACCACGAGGCTGATGCAAACGCATCTCTTAGCTGCTCCTCTAACTCCGTTCTAACCAAGCTGATTCGACCATCAACTTCTCTTCTAGCAACGGTATCGCCCTCTAGTTCTGGCGTTCCACTTTTCACTCTTTCCAAAGCAATTAACTCAATTCCGAGCTCCATAATACGATCAGCATTAAAGGGTAATCCTAATAGCAATGCAGCCTTATTATTGAATTTAGATGCATCGGTTAGTAATTTTTCTAAATTACGCTTACTAAGATCACCATTAGGAAGAACGAGAATGAACTCTCCTGAACTACCTTGGTTTAACTCGTAATCAGATATGTAACTCTCAAGATTAGAAGATAGGATAATCGATCTGGAAAACCAGCGCATAGTCCCAAAGTTCTGATAAAGTCTTTTTGCGATTACAGGAAATAACTCACTTAACTCTGAAAGCCTTTGTAGGTTTGTTGCATCAATCTGAGCTCGAGCTTTAACAGTTGCCGCATCAATATCGAAGTCACTACCAGAATAAATACCCCAAGCACTAAGATGCTTACGATAAATAATAATCGACCACTTCTGAAGATCAGCTAAAGCAGTTTGTATGATGTCACTAGTTACATTCTCTATGGCATAGAGCAAAACTTCATTTTCAGGGACTAAGCCTGAGCCATTCTTAAACATTTCAATTAAGGCTATGGTTTTAACAAGGTTGGCATGAAGCCGACTTCCCTTTACCTCAGCGCGTTCGATTGCCTCAGCAGCCACAGACCATTTATGGCCATCCGGAGAAGCAAGAATCGAAGGCTCTAAATTGGCTTTTAAATAATCCCAATAGCGAGCTGGACCATATAAAGTTTTGCTACCAGCTAATTCTGAACTCAAAAATTCTGCAAACCCTATCGGCTCGCGTGAAGCTAAAAAACCAAAGGTGCTGCGTTCATTTTGACCAAATCGCCTTTTGGAAATTGGACCAAGTAGAGATGCTGTAATAGGATGTAATGGCCAACATTTATCCAGACCGGCCTCTAAATCTTTGGGGGCTCCAGGACGATGTCGGTGGATTGAATCCACTACAGCTTTAACCACTACTTTCGATGAAGGGTGTGCCAAAGGCTTTTTAAATGTGATAGCTCGAGAAATAAGCTCAACAACTTCATCAGTACCAGCAACTAGAGGAATGTCGATATAACGACCCTGTACTTTTGCCCATTCATTTCTGGCCTCACGTCCCAAACGAATTGCGTATTGTTCAAATGCTTGATGCAAAATTCCTATTACAACTAGGCGTCCTTTAGATCTACTAGCAGCTTCAGATAGCTCCTGGTAGAAATAAATATCCTCACCAGCCTGAGCAGCAGATTCAAGGAATTTTCCCAATTCATCTATAACTAGTAGAACACCGCCTTTTTGAGACTCAGCCTCTTGTAGCAACCTAGCAATAACATCCTGACTTTTAACAATTTTAGGACGCCCAGGCTTTTTCTCTGAGATTCCAACTTCGGAGTCTGCATGATTTAAAGCTTGATCAATCGCATGAGCAACATTTTCCCGACGACCGACTAATGGCAATACCAACCAGCCATCACTTGTAGCAGGAAATGCTCTATTGATTAGATCCTGAGAACTTAAATCAAGCAGCTCTTGCGCTTTCTTTCTGATAACTGGATTAGGGCTAACCAATGAACACAAAACAAGAGCCAAAGAGGATTTACCTCCGCCATACGGACCAGTCCAAGTAAAAGCTCTTTGCTTTGTTTCAATGATTTGTTTTGCCATACTTTCAAGTAGAGAACGAGCAGTCCCCTGGCAAATATATCCATGCAGAGCATCTTCCCGACCATAATCCGTATCAACTCGAACTGACCTTAAAAACTGACGCGAAATCTCTACATAATCGGAAAGCACTTCGACGTTATCATTGTTAGTATTAGCTTTTTTAACCATATGCAGCTTTCAACATAACATGAGGATTAATCTCTTTAATTTTGATGATCTGACGCATGCCTGCAGTATCCGACCATCGCAACGCACCTTTAGTCAGATTCTCTAGATTCAAAATACGATCAGCCACACCATTCTCATCTAATTTAAAAACTCGACCCGGTGAACCGTAATCTAAAGCAACAGAATCAAAAGAAATGGTCGAGCTGTTACCTTCTCTTCTTGACCAGAAATCTAGCAATGCATATACAAACAATTCATCAGGAAGCGTATGTTTAGGGCCCCTCCGGAATTCAAAAACACCTTTACGGCCCTGTTGAATTAAGCCAAGCTCTCCAAGAATTGGCTCAGCAACGTCTTCAGCAGACTCCCCACCTAAGTTGGGCACGTAACTTTTAATGCAACATTCAACATCTCTACGAAGAGTCGTTTCTGTTGCACGTAACTTATTTTGTTGAACAAATTCAGATAAACCACGCAACACATCTTCTCGGGTAAATGTTTGCGATTGCATTCGGTTGAAAAGCCAATGCCATGTAGTAGACCGATTGCCACGGCCCGCCAAGAACCAATGAATTAGCCAAACTGTTGCAGGGTGTTCACAATAAAGATCGCATCCATTATCACCAAAAATTATTTTGGCTTCAACTGTAGGGCGAAAACCTGAATCATGCTCTTCCATAAAGTTTGAGGCGATGGCCCAATGCTTTATAGATGAAACCATATTGCGCCCAACCCCAAAGCGAACTATTGCGTCATGATCAGTAAATAAAGCTTTAGGGGCTACCGGAGAGAATTTAGATATAGCGTCGTAAGATTTACGGAGCCATAACTGCCTTAGCGGAAAAGTCTCGTGCCCAGAAAAAATGTATGTTTGTGTAGGATCTTGCATACCAAGATCTTACTGGAGACTGCCTCCAGGGGCAAGCATTTTTAAGAGATATTTTTATAAAAATAAAAATAACCCTTTGATTTATAATAAAATATAAACAACGCCAAACCCCTTCTTGCCGCAACAATTAATTTTTATCAATCAGGCAAGTCAAGCCACGGTGCAATTCTCGACCAAGCTAGCTCTGCAATCCTTACTGAACGCCTCTCAACAAGATCCAATGTCCAATCTCCTTCAACCCGAGCCACGGCTTTTGCCATAGGCAGATATCGAGAGTTAGCTAATAAATCAGTAGTACTTTGAGAGATTTCAATTCCCTGTGCTTTCGCTTGAGAAAGTAACGGATCCAACTCATCTGAAGTATCAGCAGATAATACTTTGTAAATCAATCTCTTACGATTCCATTGACCATTTCCTAAAGATGAATTTTCGGGACATGGAAGCAACGTCAAATTACCCAATCTGTTAATGGTCTCGCTATCTTCATAAAGCTCATCTAACCAGCCGACCTCCTTGGCTTGGGGAGCAATATGCTCAACCGTTTGAGCACATTCATCACGCCAGCTTGCATAGTTAAGCAAGGGAAGTATCCCTGGCTTACCTTTAACAGTTAAGCCAGGCGAGGCCTTATCATCCACACTATCATGTGCTGCAGCCAGAAGAATGAAGCGCGTTACCTCCTTCTGATTCGTATATGCCGGAATTTTGGCGGTCTCTTTTACCCAATCATCCTTATCAACAATAGCGCCAACAGATTGAAGTAACGATCGAAGTGCTTTCTTTAATAATTCAACGTCAGGAGCAGGTAAATCTACATTATTGTTTCTTCTACAGAGCGATGACATCCCCACATCCTCATAGCCTGATTCCATTAACTTCCTATAATGGGTATCAATATTTGCCGTACCTCTTCTTGAGGATCTCCAAAGCACTGAAAACGCAGTTATAGCCTTAACTGCTGTAATAAAATCTGAAATAGCCTGCGCTCTAGTTTCAGCACCTGCTTTTCTTATTTCAGAATAAAAACGAATCAGTGGACTAAGTGTAATCGTATGCTTAAAGCTGCGAAGCAAATCAAGACAAAGAACAACCTCATCAGTTTGAGCTTCGTCAGCTGAATAAATTTTCGGGATTGCCAAACTCTCATCGGGCCATGCATACTGAACGAATATGGCAGTGTGGGCTAAATGCCTAATGAAATCTCTTTTTGCCTCCTCATCAGGAAGCTTTTCATAATTTTCTTTGAAGAATCGTCTTTGATCACTGAGGCGCTTTGAAAGCTTTTCACCACGCTCTGCAAGAGCAAATGTAACAATAAGTCTACTTGTTGCATCTTGCTTATCATCGGTTTTACCGAATCCCTCAAGATAACTTTCTACTGAACTCATATACTCGAAAGATTTAGAAGACTCATAGTGTTCCAACCCCTCACTATGTATAACTCTGGGTTTAAATGTCTCAAAAGCTGTAAGTGGCTCACCAGTAGTGTTTAACGCCTCGAACATATCAAAGGCATAGTCCTCATTCTTCGCTGTCACAATCGTGAGTGCGACTCTATCAAGAATAAAATTAGCGAAGAGCACTAAATATAGCAATTCTTTAAAAGGATCATTTCCTTCAGAGCTTAATACATCATGAACCGCTTCTGGGAAATCCGATTTGACAAGAATATCTTGAAATTTTGGGGAGCTAAGAATGCTGTTGAAACTAGGCAGCTCCAAATCAACTTGATCGTTCTTGGATAATGATTTAATAAGATTCTGTACATGCCGACGACCATCTCCGAGCAACTTGTACTTTAACTTATCCTTACGATCATCTTCAGGGGGTTCGTATTTGTAATTTTTCTTGGCATCACCCCTACCATGAGCACCATAGGTATGAAGGTAATAACCGATAGGTGAGCTATATTCTGCCTTATCTTTTTTTCTGGACCATGAGTCTTCATATGCACGAATCATTCGAGGATAGTAACGAAACTCAGCATCCCCATAATCCTTATCCTCCTCGAAAGTCTTAGCTAACCGACCAATTACCTTCATGCACTCTTCTATAAGCCATTCTTTAGCCGAATCATCATCAACCTTTAATTTTGCATGCCTCCCTCTGATCTCCTCATGGAGAACGGTGTTGATAAGCAAGAGGGTTGTGAGGCGCTGCTGACCATCAATGATAGTCATAACCCTAGAGGGGACGTCTCCTTTTACCAAAGGGTTCACAGTCAAGTATTGGGTATCATGAATAGCAATTATGGTTCCGAGAAATGTAATTGAGTCATTGTGATCAATAAGCATTGTGAAGCCATGACAAGCATCCTCGAATAGCCGGGAAATTTTTGACTTATCCCAAGAATATTGACGCTGATAAGCAGGGACATATAAGCCCTGACCGTTTTCACATAAATATTCCCAAACACTTTTGGGCTGCGCCCCAAATACATCCTTAATTTCCATTAGCTTCTCATTTCTTCTTATGTGAGATCTGAATGATACAGTCTCAGCGATTTATATTCAGCGGAAGAAATATTAACACGCAATAATTAAACATAGTATATAAAGGCCTCCTTGATGCACCTCTATTGTGATTACTTTTGCTATTAATGCTTGGGATAGTTTTTGCTTGTAAAATTTGGTATGTCTTATAGTAAGAAATTGAATGTATTTCGAATTTAATTCAATAGGGTTAAATTAAAGCTTCTAATACACAGCAAAAATATGTGCTCCACAAAAACAAAAACGACCTAGAGATTTCTCTCTAAGTCGTCTAAATGGTGGCCCCTCTGTGAGTCGAACACAGCACCAACGGATTCTGGTTTGTGACGGTTTCCCGCCTCCCTGGACTATGCCTTCACCATAACAATCATGACGATTGCTTTAGGTGGGTGCCGTCTAGTCTCTACACTTTCAACAAACATTTCTATTTGAAGCTTAGCTCGGCATTGCCTTGTGCATTTTACTGCCGTCAGGTTTCACCGAATTTGACACCATCCCATATACAGTTTCCACGTATATGGCACATTTACATATGAGTCCGCTGCTCTAACCAAGCATGAGCTAAGGGGCCTTAAACTTTTATTATCTGAAATTATCAAGTGAATGATGTTTCAGTATTACAAATTACTTTTTACTTCTTTATGTACCTAAGCACATGAAACCTATCTAAAAACCCAGAAGCCACTCAAAGAGAGCATCGGATTATGAGTCCGCTGCTCTAACCAAGCATGAGCTAGGGGGCCTAAACTTTTGAAGTCGTTATTTTAAACTAATCTTGTCCAGTTTCTAAGAAGCTTCTTAATCTTTCTGAACGAGTTGGATGGC
>Ga0208751_100217_pt1 | contig 19773 bp, 20 predicted proteins | sample LakWasMet22_HOW5_2_FD_183868 | JGI IMG/M metagenome (GOLD analysis project Ga0208751, IMG submission 183868) | Freshwater sediment methanotrophic microbial communities from Lake Washington under simulated oxygen tension - Sediment Metagenome... | ecosystem: Environmental > Aquatic > Freshwater >... | reverse complement strand
GACCGGTCGTCTATAATGTCAAAAAAATTAGACCGGTCGTCTTTTTTATTCAGTCCGTTTATCCCCCCGTTTTTAAGAGATAGGGATCGACGTTTAATCCTCAAAGCGACCTCCTGACAAACGCTAACTTTCGGTTATTCCTGAAATTCTTATAACTCTCTCTTGAAACTTATTTCTGAATAACTCATACTGCGTCTGAGTTTTCGGAGGCTTTATGCTGGTCGGTTATGCCCGTGTTTCCACGCAAGATCAAAATCCCGCCCTGCAGCTGGATGCGCTGAAGGCGGCAGGCTGTGAAAAGCTATTTGTCGAAAAAGCCTCCGGTGCCCAGCGCGATCGGCCGGAGCTGTTAGCCGCGCTAGACTATCTGAGGGCAGGGGATAGCCTGGTAGTCTGGAAACTGGACCGTTTGGCCCGTTCGCTGAAGCAACTGATAGAAACTGTAGAGCTACTGGAAAGCCGGAGTATTGGGCTCCGCTCGCTGACCGAAGCGATCGACACTACGACCGCCGGCGGGAAATTGGTGTTTCATGTGTTCGGCGCCTTGGCCGAGTTCGAACGCTCGATCATCCGCGAGCGTACGAAAGCCGGACTGGATGCGGCCCGTGCCCGCGGTAAAAAAGGCGGACGTCCCCCAGCGTTGGTCGCGAAGGATCTCGCAGCGGCTAAAGCGATGCTGTCCGATCCGGACATTACGATGGAAGAGGTGGCCAAGCGGCTCAAGGTAGCGCCTTCCACTCTGTATCGGCATATGCCAGGGGGTAGGGGAGGAATTATGGAGAACAGCCAATGATTACACCTGTTGCCTATCTTGAAGCCCGGGATCCTACCCACAACGTCCACCGTGCCTATTCGATTGCCTATGGGCAGGATCTCTTCGGCAACTGGGTTGTGGAAACAACTTACGGGCGAATTGGCGCCAAAGGGAGGACTATCGTGACGGTCGTCAATAATGAAGAGGAAGCACTTAAACATGTGCAAAAAGCGCTTAAACGCCGGCAGTCTGCCCCTAAGCGGATCGGCGTCGGCTATGAAGTTCGCGCGACATTCGATCTGGATCAGTAGCAGACTTTTAAAATCCTATTGTTAAAACCAACTATTGGGATTGACAGGCAAAAGTCGACCCTTTGCGGTCTGTCGCCCTATCTTGTTGAATGACTGCAATAGGAACTTTATCGACTACAATTGCTTGGTGTCGATGATATACGGAATGAAAAAAACAGATGCAGATCAATATTAACCGGTAGATATCCGGTTAACCATGTAATTCCTTGTTAGACAAAAAAAAGGTAACGGATGAGCTGGAAACTCAGAATTATTGGCCCTCAACATGAGTTACAACAATTGTCACAATCGTTGTGTAATGAAAGTTTTGCAGTAACTCGTGATGAAGATGGGCAATATTATTTGGCATGCTCACGGTTCGATAAATGCAAGACATCCAACGAGGTCCTTGAGATCGCGGTAGAAATTCTTGGCATTTTGAACGGTGCAACAAAGCTTGCACTTGGGGGCAACTTAGGCTTCACCGAGTCAGGTGTTCTTGAGCAACGCCCAGATGGAACACAGACGTTCCATATGTATTATTCTGATACGATTCACGTTCGAGAATCGTTCGTCCTCTCTGTCGTCGACTCAGAAGGAAACGTCATTGAAGAACACAGACCTACGGATCCAATACCGATTTGGCTGCAAGCTAGCCTGAATGATGATGCGGTCAGAAAGGTCTTTAGATTGTTTGGTCAACAACACGACTGGGTTAACTTGTACAGGATATTTGAAGTAATAGAAAGTGACATTGGAGGCATTAACAAAATCGCTGAAAATGGTTGGTCGACGAAAACGCAAGTCAAGACATTCAAGCACACGGCGAACAGCCCAAACGCGGCCGGTGATGACGCAAGGCACGGAAAAGAAGATACCGATCCACCTAAATATCCAATGCTTCTTTCGGAGGCTAGAGCCTTGGTGGAGACACTTGTGCATCATTGGTTACGGAGCAAAGATTTTGTCTAGAGTCACTCCACTTGACCACTCAGTCGCTACACTCCATCGCGGCAAGTGAGCGAGAGCATTAGCCTAAAAAGGCTCTTTGCTTTTCGTACTCACCAGCGCCTATTTATTTAATCATCGCTGCTAAGCCAAAAAAGACAGAACTTTTATATGCATCAATCTTTTACTTCCCATAATCGGTTTGAGAGATTAGTCGCCGAACTCTTTATCAAATTAGGTTTTGCTGATGTAAAAACAAATATCGAATATTGCGGTTCACTAGGTCACAATTACGAAATTGACATACTTTATGGTGAGCAAGGAAACGCAACGGTTGTTGAAGTTAAGTACTACAGGCCGAATTCGCCACCGCGCACCGAGCTCATTCACCGAGCGCTTAGGCAAATTAGAACAATAAGACAGGAGGCCAAAGTTAAAAACAGCATGTTAGTTATTTCATGCGCTATTAACGAAGGCGTCCGTATTCTAGCAAAGGAGTTCAGCGATGTTGAAATATGGGATATTGAAAAAATTCTAGAAAAAGCTCGCCCTTTCCCAACTTTGTTTAAGGACTTTCTAATTGCTCTAGAACTTGACTTTAATTCCTTTGAAATTGTTGGCGATTCAAGCGCGAATCAGGATCAAGACAATGAAGGTTCGGCAAAAAGAGGCGCGATATTAAGCGCCCCTCAAAAAGTCAGCCTGTATAAGTTGCCGAACCCTTCCCCAATTTCGTCGATGGCCCGTTCCAGCTCATCCGGCGTATACAGTTTGAATTTGAGCCATTCGTATTTCATCTTGTGCCAAAGCAATTCAATCCGGTTCAATTCGGGGCTGTAAGGCGGCAGGAAATAAAACCGCATGCCTTTTTCTTCCAATAAGTCCCAGTAAGGTTTCAGTTTTTTGGCGGTGTGGATGGACGCATTGTCCAGGATCACCACCAAAGGCTTGCTGACCTTATCCAGCATGGCCATCAAGAAGGCAAAGAACCACAACCCATTGATGCTCTGCCATAGTTTTGCCATCACCAGTTTTCCCGATGACAGTATGGCCCCAATCACATTCAGTCGTCGCCCCCGTTTCGCCGTGACGGCATGGGTTTCGCCCTTTTTCGTCCAGGCGGATCGGTTGGGCGGTTGCGGCGCAAACCCGGCTTCATCGACATAAGCCAGCTCGATCGCGCCGGCCTTTGCCTGGACGATGAGCTCGGCTATGTCGCGCTGGGCTTGTGCGAAGCGCTCGGGGTCGCGCTTTTTTTTAAACTGTAGCGCGTCCGCTTCCAGACATACCCCATGCGTTTCAACTCGTTACGCAAGGTATTGGCGCTGAGGCGAACGCCGCATTCGGTTTCCAGGCGATCGACCAAGACCCGGCAGGTTAACGGTTCGGCCTCGACCCATTCCTTTAACCTGGCCCGGTGTTCATCACTCAACTTGCTCGGCGCTCCGCTTCGCGCTTGATCTGGGAGGCTGGCAAAACCGGCTTTGAACCATTTGCGCCGCCGTTCCCGGATCGTCTCCGGCAACACCCCTTGCTTTTCCGCCACTTCGAAAGTCGTATGACCTTCGGCGAGCAGTAAAATCGCTTGGGCACGTTCTCGTTCGCGCCAGTCGCTGCCTTTTTTGACGATGATTTCGAGCAACTCCCGATCGGTATCGGTCAGTTCAACACGGACAACTCGCATTTCCTTCCTGGGCTGGCTTCATAAATCTTTACATTCTAAACACCAGACGATTTTTTGTTAAGAGCTTAGCGCACGAACTGAAACTCATCGAGCCAGGTCTGGCTATGGCATATCAGTTCGAAGGTGCGTGCATTGAAGCTCTGAAATATCTTTTCGAAAATGACTTATTTGGTTGGTATGTGCAGCATGAAACGGATGATGGGCTACATCGACGGGATCTTGTCTGTAGAGTCTTACCGAATGCAGACGTTTGGAAACTTATTTTGTTTGATTTGCAAAGCCGTTATGTTGTCTTTGAGTTCAAGAATTACTCGGAAAAAATCACGCAAAAAGAGATTATCACTACAGAACGTTATCTATATCCAACCGCCCTTCGCAAGGTGGCAGTAATAATTTCTCAGAATGGCTGTGCAGAATCTGCAAATAAAGTGATTCAGGGAGCCATGCGAGAACACGGAAAGTTAATAATTCCGATTACGACGGCTGACCTTATAAAATTGTTACAAGAAAAAGATCAAGGGTCTGATCCTAATACATATATCTTTGATTTCGTAGATCAGTTTTTAATGGGGTTAGGACGTTAATATGGTTAACAAATCGTTAAGGGGGGGCTCCGCTCCTTAACTTGGTCGTTGAATACCTGCTCTTGGGCTTTTACCTGCCATTGACTTCAAAAGTGCAACAGTCTGCAAATGGCCGACTGCTGCCAATAAGAAGAGCTAATTTTTTCCTTTTCCTAAAAGGACGTGTCAGAGATTCGCATATTAAACTCATAATTTCAACTAGGCTGTTAGGAAAAGACATTTCCTAAAGTTTTCCGAATTTAGAGAGCCATTATGCTGAAAAAAGCCCTGCTTTTCATGGTCTTGAGTCTTCCGGTATGGGCCGAAGAATCGTCACCTGAACAATCCACGAATTTTTGCCTCGATCTCAAGGCGGCCAAGAACAACGAGGAATTGGCCCGGCAACACCCGCAGGATGAAACTTTGATCAAGCTGGTGGCGATGCGGGCCGGGTTGTGCGACCTTCTCGCCAAGAAAATCATCGATCTCGATTTTGCCATTGATCTTTTCAACGGCGAACACGCCCACGGCATTCAAAAGCGGATCGAGGAAGAACAGACCAGCCAGAAAGAAATCGGTGCCTGACTGCGGGGCGAGCGGTCAATTCGCTTTGACGACGACCAATTCCTGCCAATCCGTGGTATAGCGCTTTGAAATTCGCTCCGCCTTGGGCCGCCAGTCTTGATCAAAACCGGCGGCTGCGATCGCAATGCCTTTGGGAAAGCGCCGGTTGATCTGGTCCACGGTCTGCATGAGCTTTTCACTCTCTGTGTGAGCGAACGCCTCCCTATCTGTAGCGGCCCGATAACATAAATCACAGGAACCGATTACATCCGTTTTTCGGGACCACATTAGCTGAGAATATCCGGGCGCCCTGGCCCACATTAAATGAGAATGAGCTCAGATTAATTGAGAACAGCCCGATAACATCGGCCAGGAACCATATTAACTGAGAATGGGGCCGCGGGCACGCCAGTACTCCCTCATCCAGGCGGCTTTGGCTCAGAAACGGGCTCTATCGGCGGTTACGACTCCAGCAGCTTCGCAATCGCTTGCATCGGCAGTATCAGTCGAAGAGAGTCCGGTAAGCGAACGAAGCCATTAGCCTCGTAGAAGGCAGCAGCCTGCTCGCTGATGGCGTCTACGATGAGCATGGAAGATCCAATAGAACTGGCACTCGCGTAAGCTCGCTTCACCGCATCCGCGAGCAATAGTGCGCCCAACCCCTGTCTTTGTTGATGGCCTGCGACGGCCAGACGGCCCACGAGCGTTGCACTGACCAAAGGATAGCGTGGGATGTGCTTGCGGGCACCCACCGGTACGTCCCCTTGCGCGAGCGCGGTCGCACACAAGGTGTAGTAGCCGAGTACTTCAGTCGGTTCGCGCGGATCGACGAGAACAAATACGCCATTGATTTTACGCTTCACATCCTGATTGGCCTGCGTTTTGAAATAGCGATCCAGGCTTTCGACGCCGCAGGAAAAGCCAGCGCGATTGTGATGGGAGCCGAATGGTTCGATTTTTAAGTCTGGCGATATCGCCTCAGTCATTTATGAAATGATTCGCCGTTTGTGCTCGGCCAGTGCGCGAACAAGTCGTTCACTTGCTTGCGGTGGGCTCATGAGCGTATCGAAAAATACCTTTCGGTCAAGATCGGAAAGCATAAGTGTTTCATGTTCCGCAATGGTTCGTCGTGCAGCATCGGTAAGTGCCGCTATACAAAAGTCAGTCAGTTTTCGTGATTCCAGGTGGGCGGCGCGTTCGATCAAGTCCTTCGTCTGTTCATCCAGACGAAAACCGAGTCTTTCCTTGTGTACTGGGTTTTGTGCTAACTGCACTTTCTTATTGGGCATGGCGAAACCTCAGGGGTCATGTTCATCATATTGGCCAATATTGTACGTCAATTTGACGACTTTTAATAGGCACGCCATTTCTTCAAATTTATTAGTTAGATAAAACGATCATTTTGTCGAACTCCGGCAGTACGGTCATTTTCCGTCGAAATCAGCCTGTTTTCAGTGCAGAATACAGGTTCTATAAAACAACGTTTGATTTACTTATTTTGGATGAGTATGTCGAACCGTGCTGGGAATGACTTGCCGGTTACTCCTCAAGCCAGTGGGTATGGGCGGCTCTACCGCCAATTCGCCGAGCAAGCCGTTTAATGTCATCGATACCGATCTGACGTAAGGAAGGGCGGCGTTTCCCATTCGCATCGGCGGCATCACAGGCCGCATTCCACGCCTGTCCACGCTCCCGGCGCAGAGCTGTCAATCCATCAATCAGCAGTTTGCGTTCATCGTCGCTTAAACCGTCTATAGGGTCAGGTTTGCTCATAGCACACGTTCCCGCTATTCTCGGTTAATGTGGATCCTGGCCGATGTTATCGGGCTGTTCTCAATTAATCTGAGCTCATTCTCACTTAATCTGGGTCCCGACGCCCGGATATTCTCAGCTAATGTGGTCCCGAAAACCGGATGTAATCGGTTCCTGTGGTTTATGTTATCGGGCCGCTACAGCTATATAAAGCACAGGAGCAATTCGACAAGGCCGAGCCACTCTATCAACGCGCGCTAAGGATATTCGAAAAGGCCTTTGGACCCGAATATCACCACGTAGAGGAAATCCTGAACAACCTCGCGGAACTGTATCGGAAACAGGGCAGAAATACAGAAGCGGAACAGTTAGAGAAGCGCGCGCAAAATATCGCCTCAAGACGCCCCTAAAGTCATTAGTTAAACGAGCAGTAATTAAGATAAATCCCTATCTCCTTCTAGACCTCGTCCAGCGTCATGTCGTCGCGGCGACGGTAATCAGGGCGGGAAGCGAAGGCGAGGGCAGGGCAATCAATGGGCTCATGGGATTTTACTCGCTGCCATTCGCGCGTCCACGATGCGCAACAGATGATTGGCCAACAAGATGATCTCCAGCGCTTCGGCGGGATCATCCAGATTCACGTCGCGATGCGAATGCGGATTTTTATAAGAGGCAATCGCTCCCATAAACAGATTCATTCGTCCGACCCGTTCGCCCGCCTCCGCTGTCATATCGGTCATCGGACCGTTATCCCGGAATGCCTCCTGCATGAGCTTTGTGCCAAGCAGGCTATTGTTCGCCCCAGAGGCCTCGCGCACATGAACCTCGACCGCTTTCATCGCCTGAAACGCGGCCACGTCGAATTCGCCGCGCATGAAGGCCCGCCATACCGGATCGGCAATTTTCGGGTGCAGAATTTCGCGTGGCAATAGGCGGGCGGTTTTAAAGCTGGCAAAATCGGCTTCGCTTTCCATGCGCTGTGCCCGACGGCTTAGCCGCCGCCAACCATTTTGTCCATTGGTGCCTTCATCGGGAACGATAAGACCTTGCGCCTCCAGCCATGACCAGGCCTCGGTTAAGGCAAGTTCGATTTCCTTCTGACGTTGACGCGGGTATCCCGGCCGCCCAGACACCGGGTCTTCGCATAACTCGTTTTGAAAATTACCCGGATGAAATTTCGGCTGACCACGTTGGCGGAGAATAAAGAGCATCTTGACGGCCAGCTCTTCCGGCTCCAATGCCAGTAACAAGTCGGGATCGGGAATGACTTTGGGTAGTTCGATCATGAGGTCTCCTATATGTGATAAAGGACATTATCACATATAGAAAAAGGCCGTTGATGGAACACTGGCAAGCCGAGGTCGGAACAATACGAAAACAGGTCTTTTCTGTCGCTACACCAAAGGCAAGAAGGTCAAATCCTGATGCGCCAAATAATTCCGAAAAATCTGCGCCAACTAATGTAGAAAATTACACAATCCGGCCCCCTTCCCCCGGCTTTTACTCTTGATAATGGATTTTATCAAGAGTAAGATGGCCCCATGAGCGAACCCCAAAATCCGATCCAGAAGATCCCATCCGAAAGTCGTCTGTTAACGGCCGAAGATTTTTTGCGCCTCAGCGATGTGCCGCCCGAAGTCGAATGGTTCGCCAACCTGACCAACAAGGCAACCCGGCGCGCCTACGAAAACGCGATCAAGGATTTCATGCAATTTACCGGCATCCAAGCGGCGGAAGAATTCCGTAGCGTCACCCGGGCGCATGTGATCGCCTGGCGGGACGACCTGGTGCGGCGCGAGCGCAACGGCAGCACCATCCGCCATCGGCTTTCCGCGTTGGCGTCACTGTTCGATTATTTGTGCGAGAAAAACGCGGTGACCCATAATCCGGTCAAGGGCGTCAAACGGCCGAAGAACGACAGTACCGAAGGCCGTACCCCGGCACTCGGCGACCACCAGGCACGGAAATTGCTGGACGCACCGTCCGGGGCGACGCTGCGTACCCTGCGCGACAAGGCGATCCTGGCCACCCTGCTCTATCACGCGCTGCGGCGCGAGGAATTGTGCAAGCTGAAGGTGAAAGACTTCAAGCAGGAGCGGCGCGGCGTGCCGCACCTGAAGGTGGCCGGCAAAGGCGGCAAGACCCGCTATGTGCCGTTGCACCCGGCCGCCGGCGGCCTGATTCATGATTATCTGGAGCTGGCCGGGCACGGCGGCGACGAGTCCGGCGCCCTGTTCCGCCCGGTCAGCAATAATACGAAAGGCGGCGGAGCGAAGGCCATTACGCCCGATGGCATTTATAAGCTCGTGCGCGCTTATTCGACCGAACTCGGTTTTACGATCGGCGCGCACTCACTCCGGGCCACCGCGGCGACCAATGCGCTCGATCATCAAGCCGATATCGCCAAGGTACAGGAATGGCTCGGCCACGCGAACATTGCGACGACGCGGATTTACGATCACCGGAAGACTCGCCCGGAGGATAGCCCGACGTTTAAGGTGAATTATTAAAAGCGATTAAGGTGTGGAATGGCTTTGTCGAAATGTCGCTTAATGAAGTGAATATATTGTCATGAGCCTTTCTTAAATCCAGATGCTGACAGTTCCAAAGCTGCATTTGAATAGTAGGACCCAAATTCTGGAGGTAATTTAGTAGCTTTTTGGAGATATTCCCCCGCCATCAAAACAAACTTTGGTGCGTATGGCGATTCCGCGAGTAACTCTCTTTGAAGGCCAGTAATTCCGGCTCCTACTAAGGAAGAGAAAGACATCTCACGAGCTAGCAAAGAAGCAGGGAGAGCCTGTTGGGGGGCTTGCATAATTTCACGTACGAGCTGCTCAAACCTTTCGATCTCTGGAAAAATACTCACAATTTCTTCTGAAGCTGCTCCAGAGGTAAGTCTCCGAATTTTCTGCGCTACTTCTAGGTTTTCATAGCCGCCGTAAAGATGTGCAAGCAATGAAGAGGAAAATTCCTCGTGGGACGAAGGGCGCAAGAGCACCAAAAAAAGACGATTGGCTAGTTCTGATAGAGCTAATAAAAATAAGCAAAGTGCATCGCCAAAAATTGCAAGATGTTCAGGTTTTGCTGGATCTAACTCCGTCTTTATTGCCCGCAGCCGCGCAACTGTTTTTCGGCATTGTTCTCCAGGGTCTTTGATCATCCAGTACCCGGATCGCCCAAAACTTAAATATTCCGAAGTAGTTGGATACTTAGTTCCCACGGCTAAAAACTGATCCCAAGCATCAATATTTGATGTCGCTGAATCTGTTGCTAGAGTCGTGCCGCCCATTCCTTGGGCCAAGTCTTCAAATTCGTTTTCATGCAAGAGCGAAACGGCCAAGTCAGATGCGCTGATTCGATGATCGCGATTGACCGATACTTTGTCATTTAACACAACGAATCCATGTGTTGCCGATGCTCTAGTCATTACCCCGCACAACCAGAAAGCACGCCCTATCGCCGATTCCCTAGCTCCACTCTTGCAGTCAAACACTAGTCGAATATGGCCACCGATAGGGGACGAAGCGACAGACAAAACATCAATATCTGTGAGCAAGAATTTTGACTTTTCTAAACGGCGAGCTGGCTCAATTTCAACCTCTAGCTGTGGCAACCAGCGCTTAGAGACACTAAGCCTTAGTGCTGTAGACTTTTGTGCGCGATCTTTAAGCATGGTGGTTAAAATCCTTCCAATAAAAGCTGACTAATTTCATAGGTTGTTTCTTCCGATAATGTAATTGTTTCCCGCTCTCTCAACATTCGAGAACTGACAAGAGATTCAATGTACTCTTGCGGCCCAGTCATTGCTTTCATAGCCTCTTTGTCTACGGTGAGGTCAGGAGGTGTTTCCCCTTGGACTAGATCATACGCGATCTTTAGTGACTCTCTATTTTCCGGCGTATCAATGATTTGGAGTTGCCTATACCCTCCCTGGAGCTTAACTAGCCGTGCCACGCGCAAATGTACTAGGTTCTGATATTGCTCTGCGTAATCTGAGGTTGGATTTAGCTGGAGTTCTGTTCTAAGCTTGTAAAGAACTGCGCCAGGACTTCGAATCTTATATCGATTAGGTAAAAGTTGTCCTTGCCTTACAGCGGAAACAATCGCTAAAGCCCGTTCATACTGCTCTCTTTTCAATGGACTTATATTTACGAAACCCGGTGTTGGGGTAAAAATGAATACAGATTCACCTGCATGGGTAGTTGTGATGGTTGGAGGTTTGACCATTCCATCTTGAGCAAGGCGTTTAAGTAGCTGTACATCATCAACGCTGATCTTGGAGCCGAGTATCTCGCCTCTTTTTTCGATCAATGATAACGGCCATCCTTGAGCAGATCGAATCAGTTTTAATGTATTGTGAACACTATTAGCACCACATTTTGCAACGTGATCCGCAAAAACTTCTGCATTTTCAGAAAAATATGTGGGGTTCAGTAGAATAGTTTTAGAGCGTGAGCGGCGACTGAACAGAAAACTGCCCTTTGTGCCGATCTCAACACTTGCATCGAACGATTTTCTATCAGTGCCAATTTTTCCTGCTAGAGCGTCGCAATTATGAGGAGCGGAAGCAAGGCGATCAACAATTTCTAGCGTAAGCGTTTCAAATTCATCCAGACTTGCAGTGGATTGCAGATACTCGCCAAGCCTTTCGTAGACATCGTCAAAAAATGGAACCAGTGGAAGAACAGCTTTTATGCGTTTCCCGTCTTTTTGAATCTTTACAAACTCAATATCGGCTAGTAATTCCACGACTCTATCAACCACTAGGCGCGGAATTCCAAGAACAGTAGACGCTACCAATTTAAGTATTTCATATTCAATTAATGGCAGTCCCCTAATATGTAAAGCCAGTTGTACAGCCATCCCAATCTCAGGAATCGACTCAAAACGCGGTACTTCTTTGTCGCGAATTGCGAGTTGAATTTCGTGACATCTTGCAACAGCTATCTTTTTATCCACTGCCTCTCCTGTTAAAAATTATTGGTGCTAGAGTTATAGCCAAAAATATTGGCTATACGGGGCATTTACAGTTACCTAAAATAAAGTTTGAACTGAGTTTGCCAAACGTTTTTCGTTTCCAATGGGTGTTGTGTAAAAGCGTTGTTCAATACCGTAAAGCAATAACTTCAATTCTTCGTCAGATGTAATCTCAAATTTTTTATTCTCTGAATCAAATTTTAGTTTCTCCTCACAATATCCGTTGATGTAATTCAACATTTGATCACGATCCTCAGTTGGCATTGAAGCAAGTGTACTCATAGCCAACGCCACTCGCTTCCGATTTGGCTTGGATACTTTTTCAATACCATAGTCGTTTGATAATTCAACAAATGATTCATCGAGAAATGCCTCCACTTCCTCTTTTGTCGCTTCCTTGTAGAGCTCGTCAATTCCTTTAAAAAGACTGGAAATGGTCGCGAGATTTCGGAACACTAGCGTATCGGAATCCTTTTGGTAAATCGCGTCAGGCATTGCATTAACAACTACTCGCCTGCCACCGCTTTCCAGTTCAGCTGACTCACCAAATGCGATCATCTTTTTGGTTACAAATAGTGATGGGGTTATTTTTTGTAAATAGTAGTCATTTCCCTGAATAGCGCATAAATAGGAAATATTAGTGAATTTATCTTTGGGGAGATCATCATATTCGGAAGATACAAACTCGATTTTTAGCAGATCCATGCAATATGGCTGCTGGCTGAACTGTTCTATCTTGAACCAAGAATCTTCATCTAGGTTATGGTCTGGATTGTATTCAACAAAGCCCATTCCTTGTAAGGAAATGTCAAAAAGCGTCTGGTCTGAGAGTAACTTGAAAAATTTCTTTTTGCCATTACCTTTAACCTTGGCAAGCACCTGATCCACGTATTAACCTCGTTCAATAAATGTGTAATTGTTGATTCGATGCGCTGACGAAATGTCAATTTCAGCCGGTGTTTTATAGCGTTGTTGGCTGATTAAAAAGATTGCAGCGCCGTTCTTGGTGGTGATGTTGTAGAACTCAAACCCGAAAAGCAGAAACAACGGATTGAAATACAGCGCTTGCGACAAGAAAGTAAACACAAATAACACACTGTAAACAAACGCAAGCGATTCCCAATTACCCACGCTTAGCGCTACAAAAAAGTAGCCTAAATAGCTGGGTAGGAAGCTGTTGTTGGCATGTTCAATACTGGCAATCTCGCCCGATTTAAAGCTGTCTTTACCTAACTTTGAACTCAGTAAAATACTTAAGCCAGTCAGCATAATTGGCACTAGCATATAAGCAATGTAAGAAATTGAGTTTGGCAGCGCTACTAATAAATATTGGGATTGAGGAAAAAAATGTCCCAAGGTGTAACCTTTTTGGACCAAAAAAATAATGGCCAATAGCGACGTCGCGTTAAAGGTTAGCAGCAGCCGAAAAGCGAAATTCATCGGTTTACCATTATCTGGCCGTTCATAAGCATAGGGAGGAGCCAGTCACGTAATTCTGCAAGCTTCGTACTTTCTTTTTGATTAACGATTGATTGCTTAAGTATTGGCTCTATTTTTTCTCCAAAATTTTCTGCAATTTCATATTTGAACGGTACTTCAAAACGCATCATGACATTCGGATTAACTCTTTTGTGACTGTTAGAGGTGCCCGTCGCAGACTGGGTACAGTGCGAGATGAATTGCGGCGATGTAGCAATTAGATATAAGTAATTCTTTATTGCCGAGTTACTGCAACGCCAAACAACGAACTCTGTTGAACAAATTTGATCTTCTTCGTGCATTGCATATATCACTCGGTTAAACCAAGGATTTAACTTCGACACCAGCAAATCTGTCCCCTCAATAACAAACTTGTTGCTTCCAATTGAGTCGCCAGATTCAATCGCATAGGTTTTTGTCGTATCAAAAGCAGGAATACTAAAATGCCTAAACTGCTTTTCTGGAAAAGCCGCTGGATTCAGGGATTCGTTACTGACAGGAGTAATTGCGGCTAAAGATTTCGCTTCCCACCCCACCGGTATTTGCCGTTTGAGGGTTGGACTGTAGACCATTTTGCCGCCGGAGCTTTTGTAGGGTTTTCCGTTGGCGGCGGGCTTGTCTTGGGCGAAGTCGAAGGGAAAGTCGAACTGTATAAACCAGTAGTCGAACACGGTCTTTGCTATCGCTTCCAGCTCGGCGTTGATCCGGTTGTTGAGTTCGATTTTTGCATCAAGAGCTTCTAGGACTTTTCGAATAGCAATTTGCGTAGTTTTGTCCTCAATAGCTGGAACAAACATTTCATGCAGTTCATTGCGATTAACACCCGGGACAGCGCTTTTATCCGATGTGCGAATTCGACCAAGGCAACTTAAAAGGTAATAGATGTATTTGGGATCGTTGCCTTTAAAGTTTTGTACATAAAGCGCAGTGTTATGTGGCCAATATTTACCATCAACAAAATACATTTCCCCAAGCGTACCATATCGGCCGGTTACAACCCCTTTACCTTCAACTTTATATTCATTGTGGTATCCAGAAATTCCAGCCGAACTAATTACAGGATATGGCCCAGGAGTTCTACTATGTTCTGGAAGATCGTAACCCCTTTTGAACGTAATTAGATTACCAAGACGTTTCGATCTAACTTTATTCATAATTTAGTTCCATCAACTGCTTTTTAATCTCCGCTTCCAATTCGCGGTATCGAGCATTATTCATACATCATCCCTCCAATGATCTTCCAACTCCCGTTCAATGCGTTCAATACTGGGCAACTGCTCTTCAAGATTTGCCGGTAAGGACTGCGCAATCTGGTATTCGGCGACGCCGATGGGTTTGCTGTTGTCGCGCAACGCATATTCAGCAATGATTTTGTTGCGGCTTTTGCAGAGCAATAAGCCAATCGTAGGCGCGTCGTGTTCGCTGCGAAAATGGTCGTCAACCGCGGATAAATAAAAACTCAACTGGCCGACGTGAGCAGGATTAAAGTCCCCTGCCTTGAGTTCGATAACCAGATAACAACGCAGCTTCAAGTGATAAAACAGCAAGTCGAGGTAGAAATCCTGCCCGCCCACTTCCAGAGGCACTTGTTTGCCGACAAAGGCAAAGCCAGCGCCCATCTCCAACAGGAACTGACTGATGTGTTGGGTTAACGCCTGTTCGATGTCTCGTTCGTGCGCTTCCGCGCCGATGGACAGAAAATCAAAAATGTAGGGGTCTTTAAGGGTTTGCTGTGCCAGTTCCGATTGCGCGGCGGGCAATGTTTGGGCGAAGTTGGTTGCCGCTTGGCCTTGGCGTTCCAACAGACGGCTTTCGATTTGATGGACCAAGACATTCCGAGACCAGCCGTATTGCTGAGCTAATTGAGCGTAAGCCAGACGTTGCTGCCGCTCTTTTGCTTTACTCAACAACACCAGATTATGCCCCCAGGGAATTTGTCCAACAGCCTGTTGGACAATTGGGTTCTGCTCAAAGTCAGGCCAGGTTTCGGCAAAAGAGCGCATATAGAGCAAATTGCTGCGGGAAAAACCTTTCATGTCAGGAAACGCTTGCCTTAAATCCAGCGCAAGCTGGTCAATGACTTTACTGCCCCAACCTTGCTGTTGCTGGCGTTGCAGAATTTCATCGCCAATTTGCCAGTATAGCTTGAGCAATTCCTGATTAACCGCCAGGACCGCCCGCTGTCGGGCAGCCTGAATCTGGGCTTTGAGGCTTTTCAGCCAAGCTTGGTAGTCGGCGAATTGGAGTTCATTCATACTTCAATCCTGCCAATTGCTTTTTAATCTCCGCTTCCAGTTCCCGCGACTGGTTGAATAAGCTCTCCAAATTATCGCTAAAAGATTTCATCTTTTCGACAAATTGCTCCGGCGTAATATCGACATAGTCAATCTTGACATCGAAATACTGCCCGGCGCTGAGCGAGTAATTTTTGGCTGCGATTTGATCGTAACTGACCACGACCGAGAAATCTTCTTTCTGGCGCTGGCCGTTGAACACGTCGATGATGCGCTGTTCCTCTCCCGGAGTCAGCACGGTTTTCTGATTTTTGCCGTCCTTGATTTTTTCACCCAGATTCGAGGCATCTATCAGCACCACGTTTCCTTGGTTGCCGGCGTCAATGAACAGAATCGATACGTTGGTGCCGGTGGTGGCGAAGATATTGCTCGGCATCGACACCACGCCGGCTAGCATTTTCTGTTTGACCAGATGTTCGCGGATACCTTTATCGATGCCGGATTGTGCGGTAATGAAGCCGGTCGGCACGACGACCGCCGCCTTGCCGCCGGGTTTAAGCGAATGGATGATGTGCTGCAGGAACAACTGGTAGATTTCCATCTTGTCCGTGGCCTTGGCTTTCACCTTCGGAATGCCGGCAAAGAAGCGCTCCTTATTAGCCTTGGTGTCCAGTTCATCGCGGTAATCGCTGAAATCCATCTTGAACGGCGGATTCGATACGATAAAATCGAAGCGTTTCAACTCGCTGCCGTCCTTGTGGTAAGGATGCAGTAAGGTGTTGCCTTGGATCACGTTGGGGATCGAGTGCACCAGGTTATTCAGGATCAGGTTCAGGCGCAGCAAATTAGACGACTTTTGCGAAATGTCCTGGGTATAAATGCTGCAACGGTTCTCGCCGATCGCATGGGCGACGTTCATCAATAAGGTGCCCGAACCGGCGGACGGGTCGTAGCAACTGACGTTCTTGATTTTGCCTTGCTGCTCCTGCGGCACCAGAATCGCCGCCATGATGCGGGCAACCGCATGCGGCGTGTAGTATTCGGCGTATTTGCCGCCGCTGTTGCTGTTGTAGTCCTTAATCAGGTATTCGAAGATCGTCGCGTAGAAATCGAATTTTTGGTTAAAGATGCGTTCGAAGCTGAACTCCACCAGTTTGTTGATGATCGCGCGGCAGAAGCTGTCGCGCTTGGATTCGTCGGCAATATAATTGCTGAGCCGGTCGAACAGCACCACCTTGGCGCCGCCGTCGGTTTTGACCGCGAACACGTCGTTGTTGCTGATCGCAATATCCATCAGGGTGTCGTCGAATAGCTTGGCGAAATCCGGCGCGTTCTGTTGACTGAACAGGTAATTGATGAAATGGCTGGGTTTCAGGCGCGCGGTGTCCGGCCCTATCTGCAGTTGCAGCATTTCCAGATCGTCTTCGCTCAATGCGGCTAAAGCTTCTTCCCATTTGTCGGCTTTGGCGATGGTTTCGTCTATCTTCTTAGCTTCGAAGGCGAATTTATCGTTTAAAAATTTGTATAAGAAAGTTTGGGTAATGATCTTGAATTCATTGCCGTCATTGCCCAGGCCATAGTTAGCGCAGATGTTTTTCAGGCTGTCGATCAGGGTTTTGGTTTTTTGTTGGAACTCCAGTTCTACCAATTACGTGCTCCGGTATTAAATTCTTTCAGGTATTCAGCGACGACCAAGTGATTGATGTAACGCGAGGCGTCGGGGTTGAGTTTGATTTGTTGCTGTTTCATGAAGCGGTTGATCACCAGCGGCATCATCGTGCGCTCGAAATAACTTTCGTTGTCGAGTATCTGTGTATTTTGCAGCACTTGCTCGTCGGCATCCTGCTTGATTCCGGTCAGCGCTTCGAAGATTTTCCGTTCGGATTCGGCAATGCCACCGCGTTCGAGCAAGCGTTTATGAATGCGGGTATATTTGGCATCGCCGCTGTATTTCTGGCGCAGCTGGTCGTTTTGACGGTTCAGTTCTTTGATACGCTGATGTATCTTGTTCAATGCCGCGATGTTGGCGTTCATCTCGTCCTGGGTAACTTCGGAGAGGTTCTTTTTCTTGAACAGCCGCTCTAGTTCCTCCTTCAACATGACGAATTTGGGGTCTTGCTGGTCGAAATTACCAGCTAGCGCTTCGCGGGTTCGCCGCAAGGTATTTTTCAGTTTGTCGGCCAGTACCAGCTCTTCTTCCCCGATTTTGGTGAATTTGAAGATCACCTCTTCCAGCGCCACGTTCAGTAAGTTGGCGGTATCAGTGCCTTGCTCGATGGTTTCTTTGAGATTGAGCAGGTCGAGGTGGTTGCTGGTTTCCCGGTACAACAGATTGAGCTTTTGGAAATCCAGCCGTTCCAAAAAGGCGTATTCGCCCTGTAAGCGTATCAGATTATAAAGACTCTTGGCGTCAGCCAGCGCTTTTTTCAACGCCAACACGGTTTCCCGGTCTTGTATCGCGCTGATCTGCTGCGAAAACACTTCAGCATTTTCGGTATCGAAACGGAACAGCACATCCTTGATGTGTTCGATCTCGGCGGCGATTTCGGCCTGCGATTTGAACAGGTGCGAATAATGCTCCATTTCGTCGCCGAGTTCGGCCTGCAACTCATCGAAATACGCCTTATTAGTCGCATCGAATTCCTGGCGGATATCGGCAAAGTCGACCACGTAGCCGTAACGGAAATCTTTGTAGGTTCGGTTGACTCGTGTCAAGGCTTGCAGCAGGTTGTGTTTGCGGATCACCCGGCCAAGATACAATTTCTTCAGTCGCTTGGCATCGAAGCCGGTCAGCAGCATATTGTAAACGAACAGGAAGTCGATCTTGCCGGCTTTGAAGTCTTCCACCGAGTCTTTGCGATCGTCTTTGGTGCCAACATCATGCAGAATCAAGGCTGCCAATTTGACTTTATTATCCTGTTTGCGACGGATACGATAGATGCTTGGCGCCTCGGCCGCCTTTAACAACGGAAAGTCGGTGTCATTTGCCTCTTCTTGCTGTGTCGGAACGGGGGCTTTTGCATATTTGGCGTTGAATAGCTCAAACATTTGCCGAGCCTGTTCCGCGCTATCGCAGATTACCATGCCGCCTATGCTGGCATCGTTTAGCGCGCCGCGGCTCTTCTCGAAGTCGGTAACGATGTAATCTAGCATCGGTTCGACGAAGGTCGGATGCGCATAGACCTGTTTCTTGTCGATATCCCCTTGCTGAACTTCCGCTTCGGCCAGTGCCTGTTGCAGAGCGATTTTGTAATTGGTCGCGATTTCCTCCCGAATTAGCCGCAAGGTATAGCCGTCGGCGATCGAGGCATTGTAGTAATACTTATGGATATAGTCGCCGAATAATTGCTTCGAGCTGAATTCTTTCGTAACACCGGCTTGCTTTAATTTGTCCTCATCCATGATTAAAGGTGTACCTGTCAGCCCAATTTTAATTGCATTGCGATCCGACTGATCCAGATTGGCCAGGAAGCTGCCTTTAGGGTTGTAGCTGCGATGCACTTCGTCCAGAAAGTAAACCCGCTGTATGGCGACATCATAATCCTTGGTGGATACGACATCCGGGTCGTCTTTGAATTTTTGGATGTTGACGACCGTGATCTCCGGCTTGCCCGAATGATTGTGGATGACTTGCGTCGCTTTGATGTCACGGCTGAATGCTTCGCGCGAATCGATCGTATGCACCGTCAAACCGCGACTGGTGAATTCCCGATGCGCCTGAATCAAGAGGTCCAGCCGATCGACGATGAAATAGAATTTGGGAACGATCTTCCGTTGTTGGAAGTAATCGGTCAAAAAGCGCACATTGTAGTAAGCCAGCGCGGTTTTGCCGCTGCCCTGCGTGTGCCAGATGATGCCTTTTTTGCCTCCGTCGTTGAGCTTACGCTCGATAGCTTTGGTAGCGAACAACTGCGGATAACGCATGACGTGCTTTTGCAAGCCATCCGTTTCATGCACATAGGCCAGGGCATAGCGCAGCATGAAAGCGAGCCGTTCGCGGCTCAGTAACGAAGTACAAACCCGGTTAGTGGGGCGGTTGGGGTCTTTGTTGGTGATGAACTCGGGATTGCTGCGGATGACTTCCAGGTTATTGTCTTTTAAGACTTTCAGTTCCGTCTCGTCGGATAACGGCTTGAGTAAAGCCGTCAAATTCAAGACCTCTTCTTCGCGGAAATAGTTGAACTTGGGCTCTTGGTAAGACGGGCTGGCATAAAATGCACCTTGAATGGGCTGAACGTCGCCGTCGTCGTACTCCATGTTGTTGGAGAAGATCATCAACTGAGTAACGTTGACGAAACGCTTGAATTTAGGGTTTTGGAAACGCTTATTGATCCGGTCACGTTCCGCTAATATGCCTTCGCGGTTATGGGGCTTTTTAACCTCGATGAACACCAAGGGTATGCCGTTGATCAGCAAAACGACGTCGGGCCTGAACTCTTCGTCGCCGTTTTGACAGGTGAGTTCGGTGACAACATGAAAACTGTTGTTGTTGAAGTTCTCAAAGTCGATCAGTTTAGTGCCTGAG
>Ga0208751_100210_pt1 | contig 20044 bp, 20 predicted proteins | sample LakWasMet22_HOW5_2_FD_183868 | JGI IMG/M metagenome (GOLD analysis project Ga0208751, IMG submission 183868) | Freshwater sediment methanotrophic microbial communities from Lake Washington under simulated oxygen tension - Sediment Metagenome... | ecosystem: Environmental > Aquatic > Freshwater >... | reverse complement strand
AAGAACTAGCTTATTTTTCTTGGAATTAACCCGAAAATCCTTTAGAATTCGCCCCGTTCTGAACATTTATGTTTCAGAAGGGGTGTTAGCTCAGTTGGTAGAGCAGTGGACTCTTAATCCATAGGTCTAGGGTTCGAATCCCTAACACCCCACCAATAAAATCAAAGGGTTGCGCATTAGCAGCCCTTTTTTATGTCTGACGTTTTTGTAAGATGTAACCAATTTGTAACCGCATTTGCTCCATACTTAACTTGATCAGCTGAAGCAGCTAGCTAATCAAGTAATAATTTAATTAAGCTAAGCTGCCTGTCTATCAAGAGGCTTGATAGAGGGTCGTGGTAGCTGTTCGGCCTGCCACAGATCCCATTGCGTTTGCATACCAAGCCAAACATCAGTGGTTGTGCCAAGCCATACCGAAAGGCGTAAGGCCATCCCGGCCGTCACTCCAGCCATGCCGTTCAAGACCTTAGAAAGCATGACGCGGGAAATCTGTAATTCCTTTGCAGCTTCTGTTACCGTCATACCTTCTGGTAGCCATTCCCGTAATACTTCGCCGGGGTGTGCTGGATTGTGCATTCTGCTCATTTTATTGTTCCTAATGGTAATCCAAATAATCAACCAGCTCGACGTCTTCACCTTCAAAGGCAAAGGTTAATCGCCAGTTTCCGTTTACTGTCACGGAATAATGCCCCAGCGAGATTGCCAGTTAATGGGTGTAGCTTCCAACCAGGCGCGTTCATATCATCGGTTCGCTTTTTTAAACATCCATTATCAAGAAGTTTGGGATTAGGTGAGCAATCCACAGCATTGAATACGCCTTACAAACACACAGCAACACCTTGTTAATTCTGGATGATGGCTTAGCGCGTAAACAAGCCTTGCGCAAGCAATTGGTTATAGTCGGTACGGCAGCACTGTTGTTTGCTGCGCAACGCAAAAGCTTGATTGTAGATGATGAAGACGTCATCGCCGAACTCAATAAAGTCGGTTATCGGATTTCAGCTGAAGTGGTTTGCTCAATTAAACAATGAAATTGCATGGCCCCAGTATATTAGCGTGGGAAACGGCGTTTAAATTTTCCAGTAGTGAAAAAAGACACAGAGTCACACGCCTAAGCTTTCCACATTCTTACCACTTTCCATAACAAGCCCTTACTAATGCGCAATTCCGCCTTCCTGCCAAAATCGAGGTCCTGTGGTTTGGTAACCTTTTGGGATCATTTGTTCATTGCCAAATAGTCTAGGTAATAATTCGGGTAATACAGACCAGACCAGACCAATAAGCACAACAGCAGGAAAAAGTCGGTGTAAAAAGTTGATGCGCCTGATTTTTTTGGTCGGTTGATTGTCGTTATATAAGCCCAACATCAGCCCCACAATAACGGCCATCATCACTTGGCTCAATGGCATCACTATGACGCCGTCTACTAAAGAATAACTGGCGTTGGCGACCAAGGTAAAAAATAACGTCACTGCTAAATGCTGGTTATTTGTCGCTTGTAAACTTATAGGGTTAAACCGCTGCAGCCAACAAAACATTCCATGAACTGCTAAGGACAACATAAGTAAGGTGGCTGGTAAGCCCCACTCGGCTGCTAACTGTAAGATGCTGTTGTGAGGATGTGCAGCGATAGCATTGGGGTACCAGGCATAATGCATCGGGCCTACACCAAACCACGGATGGGCTTGTATCATTGACCAAGCCTGTGTCCATAAGCTGATACGGTCATTTGTCTGATCTCTCAACACCGTACTGGTTAAAATTCCACCCACGACAAAAAACGGCAAAAGATGAAACAACAAGCCATAAAATGAAAGCCCGGTGACAAATGTTGTCAACTGTAAACGTAATAACGGCCAGGCAATTTGCCGGTAACATCCTGCAGTTATCAACATAGCTGTAAACCAAGCCAATAAAACCCCGCGACTGACTGATGCAAACAACAACACCCACCAGCTTGCCAGGATGACAAATAACCAGCGTCGAAGGCTGGCTTTTTCAATATTAAACTTCAGCAATGGCAAACACACCAATGCCAACGTCCACAATTGATATTGATTAAACGCACGGACATTGGAAAAACCAAAAAAAGGTTCAGGCCAGCGTAAAGGGATGGCTTCTAAAAATGATGCCAAATAGCCGGTATAAAACCCCACCATATAAAATACTGCGCCAAGCAAAATAGCGTAGACCAGCCATTGAATTAGCTTTAGGCGGTATTCGTGCCACAACGTTGTCGTTAATTGGCAAACATAAAACAGACCGGCAAATAAGCAGATTTCCAACACAGCATGGCGGGGCGAAGCGGATAGCAATGCCGACAAACCGGCAAGCACAAGTAACAGGTAACTGCCATAGCGTGTTTTAGTGTTCCAGTTTTGACTGGCGGGCGCTAGGCTTATGCCACCTAGAATCGCCCAGAGCAAAGCGGCGCTGATAATCATTAACTCAAGCACCCGTTTGTCATCATAGCCGGCCAGATTGGGGAGCAAACTAAAGTTAAGTGACAGGGTAACCAGTAATACGAACAGGGCGATTGCCAGCAGCTTAATAATGCGTGTCATAGTCAATAAAGATTGTTGGTGAGTTAAGCAACAAAATCATACACATAAAAAAACCACCCAACCCGGTTAAGGATTGGATGGTTTTGATTTGTCAGTGGGCAGAAAAGAACTGCCCACCCTACCTAGCTATAGATTAGCTGGAACCTTTAACATATTTTGCACAGTTTGTTCCAGCAGCACCAATGGGCCACATTATTGATCCAGTGCCACCCTGTGTTGGTGTCATAGTAAATACGCAATCGCCTGTGGCAGCACCACCAAGAGCAGGTACGCCAGTTCCAGAAAATACAATTGCTGCTGTATTGGTTGTAACAGATATGGCTGCTCCTTCAGCATCAGTAGTACTAGGCATGGCAGTAATACCATATTTTGTTAATTCAGTGCCAGCAGTAGTCCAATCATCACACTCGGTTGCAACGCCTGCATTGTCATTTAGACATTCGCCAATGGCAATTTTTATACCCTCGCCAGTAGCAATTACTTTACCCCATTTCGCACGAGTCACATAATCCTGATAAGCCGGAATAGCCACAGCCGCCAAGATGCCGATGATCGCCACAACGATCATTAACTCGATTAAGGTAAAGCCTTGTTGTGGTCTGTTTAATTGTATGTTCATTTTTTTTCCTTTATTTGAGTGGGAAAAGTGATCTGCACAAGATCAATAATGAGTGTGCACAATAGTTAAAGCAGGGGGCGTGCCAAGTGTTAATTTTGTGGCTTGAAAAGTATTAAGTTGTTACGGATTTTTTGCTTGATTATCAAGTTAATCTTGTATTATCAAAGAGTTGTTTGGTGGGTTGGCACCAACAGTAGGCGCATTAGGCGATGCTGTTTTGCCCACGTTTTAGTGTTGCCGGTGGGCAAAACAGCATTGCCCACCCTACGCATTGCTTGTAACTAAAGGATGTTTTTGTCTTTTTGTGACAAATTTTGTCAATACATCGTATAAACAGCATCGTATTGATTGAGGGATCCGGTTGCTCCTATAGATAATGTTTGCTTTTGCGGATTACGCGCTAAAATGACTACAAAGGTAGTAACTTAAATAGGAGGTTTCAACATGTCAGTAAGCACCTCAATACGTATCAATCAGGATCTATACGAACAAGCCAAGCAAGACGCGGCATTGGAGCATCGCTCTATCGCCGGACAAATCGAGTTTTGGGCGCGGGTAGGTCGTGCGGCTCTTGATAATCCTGATTTGCCTGTTAGTTTCGTCGCAGAATCGTTGGCTTCGATAGCCGAACCGCGAGAGCAGGCTGAGCCGTTTGTGTCTCGAAGCCGCCGCGTATGACGTGGACAGTCCTACAAACCAGGCGCTTTTCAAGGCAATACAAAAAACTATATGACAATATCGCTGCCGATGTGGATGCAGCAGTTGATGAGGTTAGGCAAAAACCAGAAATTGGGGAACGCAAAAAAGGTGATTTATCGGCGTTATACGTGTTTAAGTTTCACAGTGCAGGACAATTGTATTTATTGGGTTACACGCTAGATGAGGGCGTTCGCCTGATCTATCTGGAAGCCGTTGGGCCGCATGAAAATTTCTATCGGGATTTGAAGAGGAGTTAATAGGTGAAAATATTCCGGTGGGAAAAAACGTTGGTTTCTTCGGACATTAGGGTAACGCTTAAGGCAACCCCTAAAAGAACGGAGGGCAATTTAGGCGATTTGATTGGGATGCTTAAGCATGATGGACCAGCGATTCCTGATGAAACACTTTGCAGGTCGGTTGACGTTAGCACTGAGCGGGAAGATTCGGAGAGGTGCAGCCAATGTCATTGGTGATAATATTTACCATTAAATTGTAAAAATACCATGGGGTTAAATTATGTCATCATTAATAACTCAAGTCTCGGCGGGCGGCCGCATTGTTATTCCTGCAGAAATACGTCGAAAAATGGATATACATTCTGGGGATCAGGTGGTTTTGACTTACCATGATGGTGAACTGCATATTGCAACCAGAAAGCAGCGTCTGAAACAGGCTAAGGATATTGTCAAAGCCTGTGTGAGCGATATTTCTTTAGCTGATCAATTGGTTGAAGAGCGAAGAGCGGAAGCTAATGACTAAGATGGTTGTTTTAGATGCGTCTGCTGTACTTGCCTATCTCCAAGATGAAAATGGCAGTGAAAAAATGGATGTAATACTTGCAGAAGGTAAGGGCATGATGTCCACTGTTAACTATGCTGAGGTTGTCGGTAAATTGCTTGAGGCGGGGCTACCAGAGTCATCAGTAAAATCGGTGATGGCTAATTTAGACTTAAACGTTGAATCATTAGATGATGCACAAGCCTGGAAAACAGGACTGTTAAGAATGACTACGAAGGAGTTTGGTTTGTCATTGGGGGATCGTGCCTGCTTGGCATTGGCCGGTATTAAAAATCTTCCCGTTGTTACGGCCGATAAGCAATGGGATAAATTAAAAACCGATTTTAAAATTATTCAGCTACGTTGAAGCGCTTGAAATTGCAGGAGAAAATTATAAATATGCTGCAGGTGGTATAAAAGTTGTTGACACATAGTGTGTCGATAGATAGAATTTGCAGCTCTTCAGGACCGCTTAGCAACTTGCAAGCATCATAAAGAGTATCGGGATATAGCGCAGTCTGGTAGCGCGCCTGCTTTGGGAGCAGGATGTCGGGGGTTCGAATCCCTCTATCCCGACCATAAGCGCTTGTAGCTCAACCGGATAGAGCACCGGCCTTCTAAGCCGGGGGTCGCAGGTTCGAGTCCTGCCAAGCGCACCATTGTTGTTCCTCGTAAAAAATATTCTGGTGAGCGTAGCTCAGTTGGTAGAGTACAGGATTGTGATTCCTGTTGTCGCGGGTTCGAGCCCCGTCGTTCACCCCACTTGATTATGGCTTCCCGCCAATTTATAAAAATCCTTTTCCAAACCAAATAAAGAAAATTTATCTGCTTTGCTCAACTGCTAGGCGATGAGTGTTTTTGTATTGTCTGTGCAAAATGGTAAATGCATCTTTTAGACGGTAAAAACATTTACCCAAATCAATCAGCGAATCAATTACATAATACCGAATTGGATGGGTTTCAATTTCGGGATTTTTTTGTATGCTGGAAAGCTTAATAGCTAAGAGTTTTTCTTTATGTCCGAATTAATTCCATTTATACCTCATATCGCACTAACGGCTGGTGAGCCTGCCGGCATTGGTCCGGATCTTTGTATTCAGCTGGCGCAACAAGATTTGCCTTGTGAGTGTGTTGTGATTGCTAGCCCGCAGTTGCTGCAACAGCGGGCTGAGCAATTGGGTATTCCACTTCAAATCAAAATATTTGACGGTAACTTGCCTGCAAGCCCTCAGCAAAGCGGGGTTTTGACGGTGTTGCCTGTTGAATTGGCTGAGCCTGTTTGTGCCGGTCAGCTTAATGTCGCCAATAGTCGTTACGTGTTAAAAACCCTAACTAAAGCAACAAAAGGCTGTTTAGACGGAGTTTTTAATGGCATGGTTACCGCGCCGGTGCATAAAGGTATTATTAATGATGCCGGTTTTACTTTTAGTGGGCATACCGAATTTATTGCTGAATTGACCGGTGGGCACCCAGTGATGATGCTGGCAACGCCTGGTCTGCGTGTTGCCTTGGTGACAACTCATTTACCGTTAGCCGAAGTTAGTCGCGCGATTACGCATGCCCGCTTAAGGGCCGTTATTCGTACACTGGATCATGATTTACGGACACGTTTTGGCATTGCCGAACCTAAAATACTCGTATGTGGCCTTAATCCTCATGCTGGTGAAGGCGGTCATTTGGGTAGGGAAGAAATTGAAATTATCGAACCCGTGCTGGAAAGCTTTCGCAAGCAAGGTTTGAATTTACAGGGGCCATTGCCAGCCGATACCTTGTTTACCCCTAAATATCTGGATTCTGCTGATGCGGTGTTAGCTATGTATCATGATCAAGGGTTGCCAGTGCTTAAACACATGGGTTTCGGCCAAGCGGTTAATATCACCTTAGGATTGCCGATTGTACGAACGTCAGTGGACCACGGCACGGCACTTGATCTCGCTGGTACTGGTAACGCCAGTATCAGCAGCTTGCAGTATGCATTGCAAACTGCATTGACTATGACCTCATCATCTACGCATTAATATGTCGCACACGCCTCGCAAACGCTTTGGTCAGAATTTTTTGCACGACCACAATATTATTTACAACATTATCTCCAGCATACAGGCTCACCCTAATGAGCATTGGGTTGAGATTGGTCCAGGGCAGGGCGCTTTAACCGTCCCGCTGCTAGCTCAAGGAGTGCAGCTGGATGTTGTGGAATTGGATAGGGATTTGGTGGTACTACTTAAGCAAAAGTTTAACGAGCAGCCGCGTCTGCAAATTCATAGTGGCGATGCGTTGCGGTTTGATTTTTCAACATTGATTAAACATAACGAAAAACTGCGTGTCATCGGTAACTTGCCTTACAACATATCGACGCCGTTAATGTTTCATTTACTCGATAACGCAGCAATTATTGAAGATATGCATTTCATGTTGCAAAAAGAAGTTGTCGAACGAATCTGCGCCGCGCCGGGCAGTAAGAAATATGGTCGACTCAGTGTGATGATGCAGTATTACTGCGCGACTGAAATGTTGTTTGAAGTGCCGCCAGAAAGCTTTGATCCGGTGCCGCAAGTTACGTCGGCAATTATAAAATTAGTTCCACATCAGCAGCCGCCTGTGCAAGTTGATGATGTCGCTAAGCTTAACAAGGTCGTCACCCAAGCTTTTTCACAACGACGCAAAACATTGCGAAACTCGCTAAAAAAACTCATTGATGAACAAGATATTGCCAAACTGGGGATTGATCCAACAGCACGCGCTGAAACTCTATCCCTTAGTAATTTTGCGAGCTTGAGCAATATATTGTCTGTTGAAGCTCTAGGGATTGATCAAGAAAATCAGTAACTATTCAGCGTTGTTTGGCTTTGAAGAGTTTAAATAAGTAACATTCTGATGTAGGGGCGAATTTATTCGCCTCATGAGCGATATTGTCCGACTAGGCGAATGAATTCGCCCCTACATTGGATTCGATGAATAGTTACGAAAATCATTCAAGCGAGTCGCTAAGTTTTGAAGGGTGATTTCCTTGCTCCTGCGTGAAATCATCAAAACTTAGCGACGGTTAGATTGCTACGCAAGCCCCGGCTGTCCTGCTCCAATATCGTTTATCCACGACAAGGTGGCTAAACATCGCAGCAATGACGTTACGCTATCGGCATCGACCGATTGCATTTTTCCATCGCAAACAGCGTGCTCGAAAAAACGCCGGAACGATATAGCTACCGGGGACTAAGATTCACGCACCTTCCGACTCCGGTTCGGTGCATTCCATGAATCTCAGCGAATGAATGTTCCGTTCATGGTTCGACAGGCTCACCACGAACGGAATGATTTTATTTTTACCCTTCATCCAGCCCCAATTCCTGAATCTTTCTAGTCAAGGTGTTTCGGCCGTAGCCCAGTAATATAGCGGCCTCATGGCGTTTGCCATGGGTAAAATCCAAGGCTGCTTTGATTAAAATGCCTTCTACCAACGGTATGGTGTGTTTTGCTACCTCGCTCTGGTTGCCGGTTTGGGTTTGTTGTAATTGTTGATCTATCCAGTTTCTTAACGTGACTTGCCAGTCGTTGCTGGCTGCGTTTTTATCGGCGGGCGTGTTGATTAGTTCGGGCGGTAAATCGTGCAGATGTATTTCCCGGCCTGATGCCATTACCGTTAACCAGCGGCAACTGTTTTCCAGTTGTCTGACGTTACCGGGCCAATCTAAAGAGGCTAAAAATGCTTCAGCTTCTGGCTTAAGGATTTTGACTTCACTACCCAATTCAATAGCAGCTTGTTGCAAAAAATGCTTTAGTAGCAAAGGGATGTCTTGCTTACGTTCACGCAGGGAAGGGATATGGATACGGATGACATTAAGGCGATGAAACAAATCTTCTCTAAAACTGCCTTGCATCACCAGTGTTTCAAGATTTTGATGGGTGGCGGCGATAATGCGCACGTCGACTTTAATAGGCAGGTGCGCACCCACTGGGTAAAACTCACCATCGGCCAGTACGCGCAATAGACGAGTTTGCAGTTCATAAGGCATGTCGCCTATTTCATCCAAAAACAGCGTGCCGCCGTTAGCTTGTTCAAATCGCCCTGCGCGACGCGCTTGGGCGCCGGTAAAGGCGCCTTTTTCGTGACCGAACAATTCGGATTCCATCAGGTCTTTAGGAATGGCCGCCATATTTAAAGCGATAAAGGGATTGCCCGCTCTGGGGCTGTGCCGATGCAAAGCTTTGGCTACCAATTCCTTGCCGGTACCGGATTCGCCATTGATTAGTACAGTAATATGCGACCTTGCCAACCTGCCAATGGCGCGAAATACTTCTTGCATAGCCGGCGCTTCGCCGATTATTTCCGGGGTGCTTTCTACCGTTGTGGTCTGCTGTTGGGTTTCTTGCAGTTGCCGACCATGGTCGCAGGCACGGTGGGCCAGTTCGACAATTTCTTTAATATCAAACGGTTTTGGCAGGTATTCAAATGCACCGCCATGAAAGGCAGAGACGGCGCTTTCCAGATCAGAATGTGCCGTCATAACAATCACCGGTAACTCCGGGTGAGTTTGTTGCAGTCTATCCAATAATCTTAGGCCATCCATGCCGGGCATGCGAATGTCGGTAATCAACACGTCTGGGCAGTCGGTTTTTAAGGCTGTTAAAAGTAGCTCGGCATCGGCAAAGCTGCGGGTAACAATGCCGGCTTTTTGTAAGGCTTTTTCAACCACCCAGCGAATGGATTGGTCGTCGTCGGTGATCCATACTCTATCAGGCTTATTCACAGCCGATCTCCACAGGTAAAAAGATTGAAAACACGGTGTTGCCAGGCTCGCTGCTGCACTCAATCAAGCCGCCATGTTGGTTAATGAGCGATTGGGCAATCGATAAGCCCAAGCCTGTGCCTTCCGCGCGACTGGTAATCATGGGATAAAAAATTTGCGTAATCATGTCGGCATCAATACCTGGGCCATCGTCAATCACGTCACATTTGATCACCAGTTTGTAGCGTTTACGACCGATGGTCAGGTGGCGTTGAATGCGGGTTTTAATGACGATATTGCCTTTGCCGTTGGTTGCCTGTACGGCATTTCTGACGATGTTTAAGATAGCTTGAATCAGTTGATCTTTATCGCCCTGTATCTCAGGAATACTCGGATCGTAGTCTGATTTTATGGTCAACGTGCCGCTGGCTTCTGCTTGGACCAATTGCCTTACCCGCTCCAAAACTTCGTGAATATTGAGTGCTTTTTTGTTGGGCAATTTGTTGGAGCCCAGCATTTTATCCATCAGGCTTTGCAAACGATCCGATTCAGCAATAATGATGCGGGTGTACTCTTTGAGTTCCTGGCTATCTAATTCCATGTCTAACAACTGCGCCGCGCCGCGTAGACCACCCAATGGGTTTTTTATTTCATGCGCCAGGCCGCGAACCAGTAGTCGAGCGGTATTTTGTTGACTGAGTAATCGCTCTTCTTTAGAAATGCGTAAATGATTGTCGACTTGTTGAAACTCGACCAGTAATTCATCGAATTTATCATCCTTCAGTAACGGTGTTGCGCTCAGGTTAATAGTGACGCTCTGGCTGGTGCGGTTAAGCATCATTGCGCTTGCCATCATCGGTTCTAAGCTCGCTGCACATTGTTGAATGTTAACCAGCAACATCGGCTCGGACACTTTAAATATCTCTGCAGCAGATAAACCCAATAGATGATGCGCACTGTCTGCAAATAACACTTCCCCGGCGGTGTTTATATAAATCAGCGTTAACTCGCTATCAAATAGCAAAATGGCAGAGTTTAAGTGATCAAGAATGCGTTTATGCATAGCCGGTATGGAGGTAGATGAGATGAAGTGGACTTACTCGTGAAACTAGCAGATTGCGGGCCAACATTGTTAGCGCCCTGATCTTTAAGCTGATTAATCACAAAGTGGCGTTAAATAAGCGTTGAGTCAACAAAAGGAAAGGAAAATTTTAGAGATTTCCAAATAGCTATCAAAACCAAAAGAGATATTGCACCATAAGTGATCGTTATGCACTAAAGTTGTGCGTTTTGGGTGGCTGCCTAATAGTCTAATTGAATGGGGATTTTGACTCAGGAACAGTTTCGGAAATAACACAGACTCCAAAACTAAAAACTTTAGCGCATAAAAAAACCGACTTAGAAGTCGGTTTTTTTAAAGAATTCATGGTGCCCAGGGGCGGAATCGAACCGTCGACACGAGGATTTTCAGTCCTCTGCTCTACCGACTGAGCTACCTGGGCATTTAAAGCGGTGTTTTTTTTGAGGTGGTGCCCAGGGGCGGAATCGAACCGTCGACACGAGGATTTTCAGTCCTCTGCTCTACCGACTGAGCTACCTGGGCATGCCTGCAAAAAGAGCGCCATTAAACTCGATTATCCGGTAACAGTCAATCTTTTATTGGGGCGGGTTAAGTCTCGGAGGTATGTAATCCTGTTGTCCGAAGAGCTTGCCAATGAATCGAAAGACTTTTTTTATGCCGCTCCAGATGCGTGGCAACAGCCAGATAGCTAAGGCAATAAATAATGCCAGTGCGATTAAAAACAGGAATGGGTGATTGATGCAGGCCCACACTCCGGTGACTACGGCAACATCTTCAGTCACCGATGCAAACCAGTTGCTAAATGGCTCGGGTGAAGTATTGATTAAAACCCGGGAGCCCGCTTTGGTCGCATGTGAGGTAGCTGCCATGCCGCCGCCCATGATCGCGGCCGCCAATTCCACTACTGGGTTTAATTCGCCAACTGCACCAGCCGCCAACATTGCCCCGGCGGGAATGCGGATAAAGGTGTGAATGGTATCCCAACCGGTATCGACGCCAGGCACTTTGTCGGCAAAAAACTCAATGCAATACATAATGCCTGCTGCGCCCATGACCATCGGATCGGCAACAATCTGCAAATCCGGGGGCAGGGTGATGTTGCCGGTGTTGGCCAGATAGCCCAAAGTAAATAACGTCGCATATAAGTTGATGCCGCTAGCCCAAGCCAAGCCCATGGTTAATGCCAGGGTTGTAGAGATTTGATTGAGTGTGTCCATGACGTTGCCCTCATGTATTTGAAGTGGAGGCAGATTAGCATAGTTTGCTGAACCTTAATTAAACCGGTGGCGTGTTAAAATCAGGTAGAATTTTATATAAACGAGTGACAGCAAATGTTTTTTGCCAAAGATTTTATTGAGACCGCCGAAGGGTTGATTTTTGCCGTAGTCGGGCAGAGTATGGAACAAGATAAGGTGCTGTGTTTCTTGCGTTATGTGCCGCATCAGCAAGGTTGGCGTAAGGTGGATACGGATGTCGCCAACGATTTTCTTAAGCAACATCATCCCCATTATTTGCATTATTCACCCATCCTGGATGCCAGCTTACATGCCGTGGCCCAGCCAAAAATTATTAAGCATCATCGCCCCAAACACCGCTTACAGCAGTTGTTAAATGCAGATAATCATGATGCCGTTGAGCAAGATCTACTTAGCTTGGCCAAGTTGTTTCAGCAGCATGGTCTGGATTTAGCCAATATCGGCATTACCGGATCATTGCTGATTGGCGTACAGCAGCATGGCTCGGATATTGATGTGGTGTGTTATGGACGCGAGGTTTTTCATCATTGCCGTGCCGTGACGGCTAAATTGATTGAGCTTGGGCAGTTGCAAGATTTAACCGAGCAAGATTGGCAACAATCTTACCAGCGCCGTGATTGCGATTTAAGTTTTGCCGAGTACGTCTGGCATGAGCAGCGTAAAGTCAATAAAGCCATTATCAACGGCAGAAAATTTGATTTGAATTTTATTGACGACTGCATGGATGCAGGAGGTAGAGCAACGCAGGGAGCGGTTGCCGATGACCGGGCAGTTGGTGACTCTGATGATTATCAAAAAATCGGGCCGATCAACTTGCAGTGTCAGGTGATTGACGACACTTACGGTTTTGATTATCCGGCGGAATTTAAAATAGATCATGAGCATATTGATTCAATAATCAGCTTTACCGCTACTTACACAGGCCAAGCGCTGCGCGGTGAAACGGTGCAAGTATCCGGTATGTTGGAGCAGTCATCCCAAGGTCGCAAACGTATTATCGTCGGATCCAGCCGGGAAGCGCGCGGCGAGTTTATCAAGGTCGTACAGTGATTAAATTAACGGATTTTGCAGCGGTCATTTTTGATATGGATGGCTTGGTACTGGATACTGAGAGCACTTACAACAAGGCTTGGCAACAAGCGGCTCAACTGATTGGGCTTGAGTTGGACAAGCAGTTTTGGCAGTCATTATCTGGCTTGCATTATGCTGATGTTGAGCGATGCCTACTGACCAAGTGCGGTGTCGATTTTGATCTGGATAGCTTTAACCAGCTAAGCGCGAGCAGCTGGCGTGAGCATGTGACAAGCAGCGGCATTGCCGTTAAAGCCGGATTTGCCGAATTGTTATCAGTCATCCAACAACAATCGCTGCCCTATGCATTGGCAACCAATAGTCCGGCGATTAACGCCCTGGAATGCCTTGAATTAGCGGGTATCGACGAGGTGTTTTCTGTAATAGTGACTCGCGACGATGTGCTGCGCGGCAAACCTGCACCGGATATTTTTTTAGCGACGGCCGACTGTTTACATGTGGATATTAAACGCTGTCTGGTGCTCGAAGACTCACCCGCTGGCATTGCGGCAGCAGTAAGTTCAGGTGCATTTTCTGTTTATATTCCTTCAGTGTTGCCGATTGACGGGCAGGCGGCAGCACAGTGTGATTTGCTTATCAATGATTTAGCTGAGTTAGCCCGCATGGTTAGCCGCGGCTAGGCGGTTGATGTATACTTCAGGCTCTTTTCGCGTCACCACACACACTACCTTGATAGTCGAATATTCTAAAGTTTCTGTTACCGCCCCGGCTAGATTGCACATGGGTTTTATCGATTTAAGCGGCTCCTTGGGCCGACATTTCGGCAGTATTGGCGTTGCCCTCAATGAAATCAATACCCGGCTCACCATTACTGCGGCCGAACAACGCTGCATTATCGGGCCGTCAGCACAACGAGCAGAAAAATGCCTGACCTTGTTGTGCGATGCGCTAAATGTCTCTGACCAACTACATATTGATATTGAAACCGCCATTCCTGAGCATGTTGGCCTGGGCTCGGGGACGCAAATGTCATTAGCTATCGGCGCCGGTTTGAATGCTTTTTACGACTTGGGCTTGAATATCAGGGATATTGCCGCACTTACTTATCGTGGGCGGCGCTCGGGCATTGGTATTGGCGTATTTGAGCAGGGTGGACTGGTGGTTGATGGCGGTCGTGGTGAGAATACCATTACCCCGCCAGTACTATCGCGCCTGCCGGTGCCGGATGATTGGCGATTTATCCTGGTTTTCGATGAGCGCGGCCAAGGGTTGCACGGCCAGCAAGAAATACAGGCCTTTGCGGCGCTGCCACCTTTTTCTCAATTGGAGGCAGCGCGCTTGTGTTATCTGCTGTTGATGCAGGGTTTACCGGCATTGGCGGAATATGATCTCAAGCAATTCGGCGATGTCATTAGCCAATTGCAAAAATCGGTCGGTGAGCATTTTGCCATTGCTCAGGGCGGTGTATTCGCCAGTCCTGAAGTCGCCGATGCCATGCGCTGGTTTGAACAACAGGGTGCGTTTGCTATCGGCCAAACCTCATGGGGACCGACTGGCTTTTGCGCGGTAGCCAATCAAGATTTGGCCGAAAGCTTGGTCGCGGAAGCTAAAGAAAAATTCTCGGACATTGATAAATTGAGCTTTGTGATTGCCAGTGTCAGAAATGACGGCGGCAGTGTTGTTGCTGTGTAAATCAAAAGGCCATCTGTGAACCTGTTGAGGCCGGTAAATTTGTTCATATTCATTTCAAAACTGGAGCTATTACTATGAATGCACAAGAACGCGATCAACTAAATCAACTACTTAACCAATTAAGCGAAGTTAAATTAGCCGCTAAGGATGAAGAAGCCCAAGCACTGATTAACGAAGCGGCTGCTCGTCAACCGGATGCTGCGTATTTATTGGTGCAGCGGACGATGTTACTGGAACAGGCGCTCAATAGCGCTAAAACCCGCATCGACGAATTACAGAACCAGCTGCAAAAGACTCAAACAGCCCAGAACAACAGTTTTCTCGCCAATGATCCTTGGGCGCAGGCGAGCAAAGCAGGCCCGGTGCCCGGCGCTAACAACTATCAGATACCAAGAGAGGCGCCACCGGCACCGGCTGCTGCGCCTGCATTTGGCGGTGGCTCAAGTAGTTTTCTCGGTAATGTCGCAACGACTGCCGCGGGTGTCGTCGCCGGGTCATTTTTGTTTCAAGGTATTGGCAGTCTGTTGGGTCATCATTCAGGCGGCTTTGGGCAACAAGGGCTTGGTGAGCATGCGCCCGAGCAAACCGTTATCAACAACTATTACGGAGACGATGCCAAACAGCTGGCCAATAATAACCAACACGACAATGGTCAACATGACAATAATCAGCACAATGATCATGTCGCCAGCAATGACGATTACAACTTTCAAGACGATAGCGACACTTTTCAGGACGACAGCGACGATTCCGGCTGGGCTTAAGCAATAGTTAGCGATGCAGCAGATTTAACCTTGCCGCTGTCTCGCTAAGGCCCATTGCACATGTTCTTTAACGAGTTCAGAAGGGTGTTCAAGTTTGTCTGTTAATGCGTCAATAATGAGTGCTGATGTTGGCGCATTACCCAAGGCTACAGCGATATTTCTTAACCAACATTCATAACCGATCCGCCGAATTGCCGAGCCTTCGGTTTTAGATAAAAATTCACTTTCAGTCCAGGCAAATAGATCAAGCAACTGTTGGCTATTGAGCCGATGCCGGGGGTGAAAATCGCCTTCGGCAGTCGGCTTGGCAAAGCGATTCCAGGGGCAGACCAGCTGGCAATCATCACAACCGTAAATACGATTGCCGATTAGCGGTCGTAAGTCTTCCGGGATGCTGCCATGCAGTTCAATGGTCAGATAAGACACGCAACGCCGGGCATCGACTTGATACGGCGCAACAATGGCCTGAGTCGGGCAAATATTCAGGCAGGCCGTGCAACCACCGCAATGGTTGCTTGCTGGTTCATCGACCGGCAGCGGCAGGTCGGTATAAATTTCCCCCAAAAAAAACCACGAACCGGCTTTGCGGTTGATGACGTTGGAATGCTTACCGATCCAGCCTAAGCCCGCTTTTTCTGCCAGCGCTTTTTCCAGTACCGGCGCACTATCAACAAAAGCTCGATAACCGAATGGGCCGACGTCGGCTGCTATTTTTTCCGCCAGCTTTTGTAAGCGATTGCGCATCAGTTTGTGATAATCACGGCCCAGCGCATAACGGGAAATGTAGGCCTCAGCAGGCTCGGTTAAGGCTTGTTCCATAGCCGGCTTGCTGTCCGTTTGGTAATCCATGCGTACAGAAATTACCCTGACCGTGCCGGGATGCAATAGTGCAGGGCGGCTGCGCTTAAGGCCATGGCGCTGCATGTAGTCCATGTCGCCATGAAAATTGTTGTTCAACCAATCGTGCAGATGACCTTCTGCGTCCGACAAATCCGTATCGGTAATGCCCACTTGCTGAAAGCCCAGCTCCTGTCCCCATTGCTTAATTTGCAAGGCTAAGTCTTGCAGTGTTTGATTGTTGCGGGTGTCCATAGCGGGTGACAGGAATATAATGTTAGCTTGAGTAAATAAGCGATAACCATACCATGCAAAACCTACCGATAAAACTCTACAGAGCCGCGCAAGCCAGGGAGCTGGATCGCCTTGCCATTGAAGAATATGGCATTCCGGGCATTACGTTGATGAGCCGGGCGGGGAAGGCGTTATTTCAATCCTTGCAACAACACTGGCCGCAGGCGCGTTCAATAGCGGTTTTTTGCGGTGCCGGTAATAATGCTGGTGATGGTTATATCGTCGCGCGATTGGCTTTAATTGCTGGCTATAACGTTTGTGTTTATGCCGTGTCAGACCCTGAGCAACTCAAAGGCGATGCGCGTACCGCTTGGCAACAATATCTTGAGGTTGACGGTAGGGTGCTGTCTTTTAAAGCAGAGTTGGTAATTAATACTGAAGTTGTTGTCGATGCCCTGCTGGGTACAGGTTTGGATAGGGCGGTCTCCGGGCTTTATGCTGATGCTATTGCGGTTATTAATGCCAGTGCCGCTAAAGTAGTGGCAGTCGATATTCCTTCGGGTTTACATGCCGATACCGGCCATGTGTTGGGCGATGCTGTTGTTGCCGATGTGACAGTGACTTTTATCGCTCTTAAGCAAGGCTTGTTTACCGGCTTGGCGGCAGAGGTTTGCGGCGAGATTGAATATGCTTCATTGGCTGTGCCGGAGGCTGTGTTTAGCCAAGTGCCGGCGTCCGCAACGAGAGTTCTTTATCAGTCGATGTCGCCGCGTAAGCGTTGTGCGCACAAAGGTAATAACGGCCATGTGTTGATTATTGGTGGCGATAAGGGCTACTCAGGTGCGGCCAGATTGGCTGGAGAGGCGGCGTTGCGTGTGGGTGCCGGACTGGTCAGCGTGGCGACTCGCACCGAACATGCAGAACTGATGAATTTGAATCGGCCTGAATTAATGTGTCAAGGCGTCGAAAATGCCGAGCAGTTGTTGCCATTATTAGCAAAAGCCAGTGTCATTGTGCTTGGGCCCGGCTTAGGGCAGTCTGATTGGTCCAAAGAGCTATTTCGGGCGGTTATAGATTCAGATAAACCCATGGTGATTGACGCTGATGGCTTGAATCTATTGGCAGCTTCACCATCGCATAGTGACAATCGAGTGCTGACACCTCATCCCGGCGAAGCGGGGCGCTTGCTAAGCTGCTCGACAGCAGACATTCAGCAAGACCGTTTTACTGCGGCGTTAGCCATTCAAGCTAAATACGGCGGTGTCGGCATTGTTAAAGGTGCGGGTACCGTGATTGCCTCTGAACATGAGCTGGCTGTTGCCAATACCGGCAATCCGGGCATGGGGTCGGGCGGTATGGGCGACGTGTTGGCTGGTGTGATTGGCGGATTGGTGGCGCAAGGCTTGCCGTTACAACAGGCAGCGCAACAAGGGGTTTATATTCACGGCCTAGCGGCTGATAAAGCGGCGTTGCAAGACGGTGAGCGCGGCCTGTTGGCCGGCGATTTAATGTCTTATCTTAGAATTTTGGTTAATTGATGAAACGATATTTAGAAGATACCGCGGCTACCGAACAGTTTGGGCGGGAGTTGTGGGCAAAGCTGCCGTCAAAGTGTTTAGTGTTTTTACATGGCGAGCTGGGAGCAGGCAAAACTACGTTGGTGCGCGGTTTTTTAAGGGCAGCGGGCCACACCGGCGCGGTTAAAAGTCCGACTTACAATTTGGTGGAAGAGTACCAAGTGCATGACCGCAAAATCTTTCATTTTGATTTGTATCGCGTGGCAGATCCGGAAGAACTTGAATGGATCGGTATCCGCGATTATTTGGCGCAAGACTGCGTGTGTTTTATTGAATGGTCAGAAATGGGCCAAGGGTTTTTGCCAAAGCCCGATATGGAAATTACGTTGCTCGTACAAGGTGAAGGGCGTGAGTTGCTAATGGACAGCCATTAGTTTTGTAGGTTGGGTAGAGCAACGCGAAACCCAACAAGAATGACTCGGCATAAGTGCTTCCCGTCGTTATTGCCTAAATCACCCTGTCAGGTAACGGTTCACCGGCAAAGAACGCGGCAAGATTAGCCAATACTTTTTCACCCATGGCAATACGCGTACCCAATGTGCCGCTGCCCAGGTGCGGCAGCAGGGTGACATTTTCCAATGATAAAAAACCTTGGGCAACGTTCGGCTCACCTTCGTAAACATCAAGACCGGCACCGGTAATAGTGTTGTTTTTAAGTGCCTCAATCAATGCTTCACTGTCTACCACATCACCGCGAGCGGTATTGATCAGGTGGGCGCTCGGTTTCATCAGCTTGAGTCGCTCGGCATTAATTAGATGTTTGGTGGCTGCGCCTCCGGGACAATGCAGCGAGACAAAGTCAGCCGCTTGCAGCAGTTCTTCAACCGATTGGCAGCGGGTGGCGTTAAGGTCTTCAACCACGTACTCACTGGCCGGGCTGGGGTTGAAGTACACAATTTTCATCCCGAAGCCGTGGTGGGCTTTTTTGGCCATGGCTTGGGCGATGCGGCCAAAGCCGATCAACCCTAGCGTGGCGCCGGTAACATCAGTGCTCAGCATGTGTGTCGGGCACCAGCCGGTCCATTTTTGCGCGCGTACCAAACGATCACCTTCGGCACCGCGTCGTGCTGACATCAATAATAAAGTCATCGCGACATCGGCCGTGCTGTGGGTTAACACGCCGGGAGTGTTAGTGATGATTAAGCCTTGCTGTTTGGCGGCGTCAACGTCAATGTGGTTGTAACCGACGCCGAAATTGCCGAGAATTTTGCAGCGCTTGTCTTCAACGTTGATGACATCGGCGGTAAGCGCATCACATACCGTAGGGCACACAGCGTCATAATTTTGCAGGGCGTGTTTGAGTTCAGCCGCCGTCAGTGGGCGGTCGTCTTCATTAAGCGTGACGTCATAAAGAGTTTTGAGTTTGGCTTCGACTGCGGCAGGCCAGCGACGGGTGACAAAGACTTTAGGTTTGCTCATGGGGGAGTTTCTCCATGTGTAGATTTATGATGGGTTTCGTTATCACTCTACCCATCCTACGATAAATAAAAAAGGCCCAGGGCAAAAAAGCTAAGCCTTTTCGCCCTGGGCCTTATCTTGCGGCTTAGTGCTTACTATTTTGCAGTAGCGCGATAGTATTCAATCGCTGCCGCAACGCCGCTGCCTGGCTTGATGTCAATGCCGCTGTCCAGCAACGCCATTTCTACACCGGCAATAGCGCCCAGCAAAGAAACATCATTCATATCGCCGACATGGCCGATGCGGAATACTTTACCAGCAACTTCAGACAAACCAGCACCTAGTGAGATGTTGTATTTGCTGAAAGCGATGCTGATAACTGTCTTGGCATCTTTGCCTTCCGGCACAACGATAGCCGTCACTGTGTTTGACTCAAAACCAGGTTGTGCGCACTGAGTTAAACCCCAAGCGGCAACGGCTTTACGAACGCCTTCAGCTAGACGATAGTGACGAGCATAAACATTTTCCAAACCTTCTTCTAATAACAAATCCAATGATTTGCGTAGACCGTATAACAACGGCAGGTTAGGGGTGTAAGGCGTGTAGCCGTCTTTGTTGGCATTGGCTTGGTCTTTCAAATCCAAAAAGCAGCGCGGATACGTATTGGTTTCCGCAGCTTGCAATGCTTTTTGACTAAACGCCAAAAACGCGCCGCCGGCCGGCAACATGAAACCTTTTTGTGAACCGCTGATAGCGCCGTCAACGCCCCATTCGTCCATGCGAAAAT
>Ga0208751_100207_pt1 | contig 20144 bp, 7 predicted proteins | sample LakWasMet22_HOW5_2_FD_183868 | JGI IMG/M metagenome (GOLD analysis project Ga0208751, IMG submission 183868) | Freshwater sediment methanotrophic microbial communities from Lake Washington under simulated oxygen tension - Sediment Metagenome... | ecosystem: Environmental > Aquatic > Freshwater >... | reverse complement strand
AACAATATTACAAAGAATTTTTGTGGGCCTTGCGCCAAGGTGCAATCCCGGCCGGACGTATTGTCTCCAATGCCGGCGCGCTAGAGCACAAACCTGCCACATCTACGATCAATTGCACCGTATCCGGCACCATTGCCGATTCCATGGATGACATCTTAGCCAAAGTCCACGAAGCCGGACTTACCCTCAAAGCCGGTTGCGGCATCGGCTATGAATTTTCTACCTTACGCCCCAAAAATGCTTATGTATCCGGCGCCGGCGCTTACACATCCGGGCCGCTATCGTTCATGGATATCTACGACAAAATGTGTTTCACCGTGTCATCAGCCGGTGGCAGACGTGGTGCGCAAATGGCCACTTTTGATATTGGTCATCCCGACGTGGTCGAATTCATTCGCGCGAAACGCGAAGACGGCCGTTTGCGTCAATTCAACCTGTCCTTGCTCATCACTACCGAATTCGTTGAAGCCGTTAAAAACGACCAACCTTGGGCGCTATCATTTCCCGTCACCGAAAAAGAAGTCGCTTTAGATAATCTGGACTTAACCGACAGCACACAAATCGTTTGGCGAGATTTACCCGGCAAAGACGGCTACATCATTAATAGTGACGGCCTAATTGCCTGCCGCATTAGTAAAACCATGCCTGCCCGCCGTCTGTGGGACATCATTATGAGCTCCACTTATGACTACGCCGAACCCGGATTTATCCTGATCGACAAAGTCAACGAAATGAACAACAACTGGTTTTGCGAAAAAATCCGCGCTACTAATCCATGTGGCGAACAGCCTCTGCCTCCTTACGGCAGCTGCTTGTTAGGCTCAATCAACCTGACCAGATTCGTGAAAAAGCCCTTCACCCGTGATGCAAGTTTTGATTGGGATGTTTACCGTAAAACCATCAATATCTTTACCCGCATGCTGGATAACGTCGTTGAAATCAACGGCCTGCCGCTACCCCAACAACGCGACGAAATCACCTCCAAACGTCGCCACGGCATGGGCTACTTAGGCTTAGGCTCCACCGTCACCATGCTGGGCATGAGATACGGCGATGATTCGTCATTACAATTTACTGAAGAAGTCACCAAAACTTTGGCAGTTGAAGGCTGGAAAACCGGCTTAGCGCTCGCTAAAGAAAAAGGCGCGGCGCCGATTATGGACAAAATCTTCACCGTCACCGGCGAAATGCTGCACAAACGCCCGGAAATGCTTGCCGACGGTTATAAATTGGGCGATGAAATCACCGGCAAAATATTGCACGCCAAATACAGCCGCTACATGCAGCAACTGGCCAAAGAAGAACCTGAACTGATTGCCGAACTCGCTACGACCGGCTGCCGCTTTACTCATCACAGCTCGATTGCGCCCACCGGCACCATTTCTTTATCCTTAGCCAACAACGCCAGCAACGGTATTGAGCCCAGCTTTGCGCATCATTATTCACGTAACGTCATCCGTGCCGGCAAAAAGTCTAAAGAAAAAATCGATGTATTCTCCTTTGAATTGCTGGCTTATCGTTCGTTGGTCAATCCGCAAGCCATGCCTTACAGCGAAGATCCCAACCAAGCCCTGCCGGATTACTTTATTGCCGCCGACGATGTCACGCCTAAACAGCATGTCGACATCCAAGCCGCCGCGCAAAAGTGGATTGATTCCTCAATCTCCAAAACCGCCAACGTACCGACCGACTATCCGTATGAAGACTTTAAGTCCATCTACGAATACGCCTACGACAAAGGCTTAAAAGGCTGCACCACCTTCCGCTTTAACCCGGAAGTCTTCCAAGGTGTTTTAGTTAAAGAATCGGACTTGGAAAACACCACCTACCAATTCACTTTGGAAGATGGCCATGTCGTGGAATTTAAAGGCAACGAAGAAGTCGAATACGACGGCGAAATCCACAGTGCCGCCAACCTGTTTGATGCTTTAAAAGAAGGCTATTACGGTAAGTTTTAAACACTCCAAAGTCCCCTCTCCCAACGGGAGAGGGCTAGGGTGAGGGGCACATAAAACTATATTCCTTAGTTTTTATTCTCCTCACCCCGACCCTCTCCAGCAGGAGAGGGAGTGCAGCGCCCCGATGTTAATTACTTGATCGATAATGGCGAAGCAACAACCGGGAAATTAACCAAATACGAGACACCAACATGACACACAAAATCGCAAAAAAAATCGTCAGCTACAAAGTCCTGACTAAAGAAAACATCGAAGCAGCCAAGCTAGCAGAACAGCCCTCGCTGGAAAGCATGAACGAAAAAGTTGAGCGCCCGGAAGTCTTGCTCGGCTCCACCTATAAAATCAAAACCCCGCAGTCCGAGCATGCACTGTACATCACCATCAACGACATGGTGCTCAACCTCGGCACCGCCCACGAAGAGCGCCGCCCTTACGAAATCTTCATCAACTCCAAAAACATGGAGCATTTTCAATGGGTGCTAGCGCTGACCCGCTTGATCTCCGCAGTATTCCGCAAGGGCGGTGACGCCACCTTCTTAGTGGAAGAAATGAAAGCGGTATTCGACCCGCACGGCGGCTATTTTAAAAAAGGCGGGATATTCATGCCTTCTTTAGTCGCCGAAATCGGCTACGCCATCGAATCACACATGAAACACATCGGCATGATCAAGCCGGAAAAAATGACCGACCACCAAAAGCAATTTCTGGACGAAAAACGCCGCGAGTTTGAAGCCCAACATGGCGAGTCTGAGGGTCAATCATTTCCGGAAAAAGCTGTGCTTTGTAATAAGTGCAGCACTAAGGCAATGGTGTTGATGGATGGCTGTATGACTTGCTTGAATTGTGGTGAGAGTAAGTGTGGGTGATTGGACTCATTGAGGACATAACGAATATCTAGCAGAGAGCTTGAAACACAGGTTTTAATTACTTTTATCCTTCCCACACGTAAAGAACCATGAATTTCAATATAGCCGAAGAGTTACAAAAAATATGTAAATTATGGCCTTCGAAAATTGGCCTTATAACATGCTTAATAATCGAAATTATTTTATTAGGGTTGGTGTCTTCTCAAATTGATGGGTTTAACAAAATAGCATTTTATGGTATTCCTGGATTTATATTTGTATTATTAATTTTCTGGCTAATTACAACAGGCTATTGGTTATATTCGAATAGATCCCCAAAAAACAAAAAAAATAAATTTGGTTTTGTAGTTTCTATTTTTTGTGATGACTATGAAACAGATAAGAAATTTAGAGAGGATTTTGTAAATAATCTAAACACATTAATCATCGATGGCGCGACAGGAAAATATTTTAACTTTATAGAGTTGAACAATCATGATGCAAAGACAGTTGCAAATATACAAGATGCTAAGTTGGTCTTAGATAAAACAAGGGCGCATTTTATTATTTACGGACGAGTTAAAACACGAGATAAGAGTCATTATTTAAAGTTGGATAGCATAGTTACTCATAAACCGTTGCCAATTGTTATTTCAAATGATTTATCAAAAGAAATGTCAGAATTATTGCCACGAAAATTAAAAATTGAAGATAATAATTTCTTAGAGAGCTTTGAATTCACATCGAGATGGGCAGAGATTGCTTCAAAATATTTAATTGGTAATGTAAAGCTATTGTCTGGAGATATTGATACTGCATTTGATATTTATGAAGAAGTTTTGAATATATCTAATAATTATATAAACATTCCTGTGATTGAGCAGTTATGCTCAAAATCTAAAAATAAAATTATTGCAATATTTGATATAAAAATAACAAGCTTATATGAAGAGTGGGTTGAAAGACATGACATTTCTTTGCTTCATAATATCAAATCATTAATTGATGATTATGATCAATACTCAATCCATAATTACCAAATAGAAACCATAAAATCTATAGTTTATGTCCTTCTATTTCAAGATATTGACATGGCAATTGCGATATTATCTAAATTTCCAAAAAATGCGAAGAATGCTACATGGTTGCTAAACAGGGCTTTTTTGCTTGCATATAAGGGAGATTTGACAGGATCATATAGGGAATATCAACGTGCTTTAAAAAGACCAAAAGAAGAGTTTTATGATGGCTTAATAAATAAAGTTGAAGATTTTATCCAGTTAATTATTTCTCAAAACAATGATATTCATCAATTGCATTACTGCTTAGGAATTATTAATAAAGAGTTTAAAGAAGATTTGTTTTTAGCTAAACAAGATCTTGATAAATTCCTTTTTATAACTCCAATAAACACTTTTATTAAAGAACAAGAGATTGCCAACAAATGGGTAAATGAGATAAATAAGAAAGCAACCGCGTAGGGTACGCACCGCGTACCTTTTGGGAGCTTAATTACCGGAACCCTCCAAAAAATGGCACGCAATGCGTACCCTACCGAAATTTTGCTGCTGTTATGTTGGGGAGCGGCGGACAACCAACCAAAAGAATTCAATTGATAGCCATGTAGGGTACGCACCGCGTACCTTTTGGGCGTTTGATTAACTGGAATCGTCCGAAAAACGGTACGCAATGCGTACCCTACAAATGTTGCCGTTGTTATGTTTTGGAGATGGTTTTGTCTGATTATCGCCGCTGTTATGTACCGGGTGGGTCGTATTTCTTTACGGTGGTCACGGAACGGCGGGCGGGAATTTTGGCAAACGATTCGGCGCGGGACTGTTTGCGGAATGCAATTCGTCACTGCCAACAACACTTGCCGTTTCGCGTTGATGCACTGGTGATATTGCCCGATCATATTCACGCCATCTGGACATTACCAACCGATGATTGCGAATATTCCAAACGTTGGGGCATCATCAAAAAACACTTTACTCAATCATGGCTGGCTTTAGGTGGTGCCGAACAATCGGTGACTGCTTCGCGTCTACGCTACCGGCGGCGCGGAATTTGGCAACGGCGATTTTGGGAACATACTTTACGCGACGAACGCGATTATCAAAATCACCTTGATTATCTTCATTACAATCCTGTGAAACATGGCTTGGTCAAAAATGTGGCTGATTGGCCCTATTCATCCTTTCATCACTGGGTTGAACAAGGTGTTTATTCAGTTGATTGGGGAACGAGAATTCAAGACTACATTTTTTTTGATCACGTCCATAGTGTTGGGGAATAAGCTATGTAGGGTACGCACCGCGTACCTTTTGGGAGCTTAATTACCGAAACCCTCCAAAAATGGCACGCAATGCGTACCCTACCGAAATTTTTCTGCTGTTGTGTTGGGAGCGGCGGACAACCAACCAAAAGAATTCAATTGATAGCAAATTTACTTATTTGCCGCCGCAACCTTTCTTGCTTTCCCTTATATCACTTACGCTGCAGCTGCCGAAGCCGATTATCTGTGCATCTAATAACGCCATTTTTACCGCGTTTTTAGCTCGTTCCGTTTTTGCATTATCTTCATCGTTTTCAAGTGCAGAGCTGCTAGCCGCTTTAGTGGCGGCCGCGGCAGCATTGCTCACACCCGTTGGTACCGCTATCGTTGAGGCCGCTTGAGGAACTCCAAAGGTATTCCCAATTGCTTGAATATTGCTTGCGCCGATTACCGCCGCAGCCGCGATGGTAATGTCGTGACCGCCGATACCGGCCTCACCGGCATCGATAACTCCACGCGGCGCAACCAGCGTGACGTTACCGATATGATCGTTGTTATAACCGGATTGGGCACGTATGCCGCTGCCTGAAACCGTAGCTGGAAACTCTACCGTTAGATTGCCGTTTGCGTCGATGCTGACTTTGGGCCGTTGCGTAGCTATCGCCGATTTGGCGCCGCGTCCGGCATCGATATTACCTTCCGACGACCACACAGTGATGTCACCGGAATCCAAGGTAAATACCCGCGACTGATTCACCTGTAAATCGCCTTTCACCAGTATATTGATGTCGCCTTGGCGTTGCGCAACGATACCCAGTTCCGCCTGGCTTTTTTGGCCGGTAAACGCAGACGCAAGACCGGCATTAATCATACCGCCAGGCGCAAGTAGATTGATGTTGCCACCTTCCAGGGTTTGAATACGGCTGAAAAATAGCTTGATGTCACCGGATGGACTATTGGGGAATAACCTTGCGATGGCATCGTAACCGCGCTTGTAGGCAAGCTGTTGGGCCTCGCCTTTTGACGTTGCCGCCGCTTTGGCAGCGCTACGGATTTCGTCAAACAATATTTCCAATGCTATCTGCAAGCGGCCTGTGGTTGTTGGTTGTTGAGACAACGCAGCCAGCTTGTTTTTATAAGCACCGCTTACCACATAATATTGCAGAAAATCATTGAGCGGCCGAACATCCTGACTCAGCCGATTACCGGCCAATACCACAATATCAGCCCCATCTTTCGCCAGCGCGGAATTGAGCAATGGCCCAACAGTGGTGATACCTTCCGAACTACCCAAATCGATATTACGCCAGGCCCAGACATTTAATAATCCCGGTCCGGCCAGCTGCACTTCGCCCGCCGAGCCTTGTACTGCGCCGGTGGTTGCATCCCGTTGTAATGGATAAATAATATCCCGGCCGACACTAACACTGGTCACGTCTTCGGTGTGGATGTTCTGAATTTTTAAGCCCAGGTTCACCAAATCCAGGCCGGCAGAGATTTCAGTGGCTTTGGCCATGGCTATTAAAGCGTCGCCGATACCGATGATGCTGCCGTGACCGGAAATAATTTGATTACGCGAGGTATCGGTTTGATGCACCGGTTGGGCGGCATGAACAGTGGCGCTGTCACCACCATAAGGCGTGGTATACAGATACTTGGTGGCATCGTTAATCGTCGCCGCCGGCTGCGCAATCGACAGCAGTTGCTTAGGATCCACGTCCAGCTGGTTGACGGTCACGCCGTTGCTTGCATTGCCTATGCTGATGTCGCCTGCTGCTTTCAGGTCAAGACTACTACCGGCGGCCGGATACAGCGCCATGGAATCGGTAATTTGTAAGCCGCCGGTCAGCGCATAAGCTGTCAGGTTGCCGGGATAGAGTGACAGTAACGGAAAACTGGCGCTGGTTAAAATCGACCTACCTTTAGGAGAGGTCTGGTCAAAAATTTTGTATTGTTGTTGAATCAGCGCGGTATCGTTATTCAAACGAATATCACCCGCCAAGCTTTGCAAATTAATACCGCTATTTTGCGAGTATGTGGTGAAGTAACTGGTTTTATCGAGAAACTTCGGTTCGGTCAGTACAAAAGGGTTTAACACGCTACCCACCTCAATACCGCTACCGGCCTTGATGTTAAATTGCGCATCGCCCATCGCGAATATCGGCCCGGAGCTAAACTGTGTGCCGCCTGTAATCGCGCCTTTAGCGCTTAAATTGGCATGGCCTTTATCCACATAGAACACACCTCCGGCGATGTCACCGCCTGCCGTTACCTCGAGATTACCGCCGCCTTGTTGTTGCCGGACGTTTTCGGTAATTACACCGTTTTCGACCTTGCCTACCGGTTTGGCCGAGCTAGGCAGCATCACGGATAAATCCTGAATATCGGCACCGGCATGAATACTGACATTGCCGCCGCCCAATGCGCCGACGTTTTCCCGGAAACCGAATTTTAGGTTTTGTATATTGGCGTTGGCACTGTTTTGCACCACCAAGCCATCGAAGGCGATGCCCCAGGCTGTGGCGCGATCCGCGCTGGTTATACCGTTACTGGGATTCCAGTTACCGGTGCGTTGCAACCAGTCGGACATGAATTGAGGAGTGCTTGCGCCAAAAATGCTGCCACCGGCAGTCAATGCCACATCGCCACCATCGAAGGGATATTCGACAAAAAAGCTTGCTGCAACCAGATTATTGCTAAAACTGCCGTAACGTTGGCTTTCTGCGGCACGGCCAGCTGTGTAAACCGTGGATGTCCAGTCAGTCAGGACAATATCGCCTGCCGAAGCCATGTTGATATTGCCGGTGCCGGTCCGAACGCTGGTGTTACTGCCTATAGTCAGCGCCCCGGTATGTGTTGAAGCTTGGACATCGCTCAGGTTGGCGCTTTGTAAATCAGCGCCTGCGACAATGTTGTAACTCCAGGATGGACCGGTTTGCAGCACCTGAGTTGGCAGCCAGTTGGCGCTGGTACCAAGCAGCCCGGCAAGTTGGCTGGCATCGTACATGGCAAAACCGTCGCTGAGAGTTTGGTTAATAGTGACGTCGGCCGCCGATCTCAAGCTGAGCAAGCCCGGCGTTTGGGAATCTCCGAAACGCCAGTTTTTACCTTGCATTGTCGGAAGTTCCAGGTCCCAGCCATTGTGTTCGACCAGATTGCCCGCGATTTTACTTGGATTATATTTCACGGCAGCTGAGCCGGAATTCGGAAAAATCCTCACAAACAATTGCCGGAACGTTGCGGAATCAGGATTACTGTCAAAGTAATAAGTACCGTCTGTGTTTAATAAGCTGCTACCGGCGGCCGTCAAATTTTTTACCGCACCAGTTCCGTTGATTTGTTGCAAACTGCCGATCAAGCCAGCCACATCGCTCAACTGGGTTGTCCATATTTTGCTGTCTTGCGACACCCAAGTATTGCCGATCAGGGATTCCGATAAATCCAGAGTCAAACTGCCCGTGCTCTGAATATCCAATCCAGGCTGCAGGGCAAATCCGCCCAAACGAGCCTGAAAGCCGGCATTTTGACCAACTGCATCCATATAGCTTTGTGTATCGTTGCGCCATTGCTGGATTTGGGTGTTGCTCAGCGGTATATCTAAATAATGCGCCATAGCTTCCACTTTCATCGTGTCGGCACCGTGTATCGTGCTGCCGTCTATAGCGACGGCGGCATCGTTGTTGCCTAGTCGATTAACGATAACTTCTACCAAGCCGCCATGACCGGCGCCAGTGCCGGATACGTCGATGCCCGCACCGTCTGCTACGGATACGCCTTGCTGTCCATCGCCATCAGCATCGATTGAGGTTAATAATACTTTTCCGCCCTTATTTTCGCTGCCTTGCGATACTGCGTTAAGGTGGGAACCGCTGTGTATTTGTACTTTATCCCCCGCCGCCAGTTGTATAGAACCCGCCTGGTCGCCACTGACATCCAGACTGCCGAATATGTTCAACAGTCCGCTGTCGGCGGTCAATTTGATATTGTCAGCGTTGACATGGTCATCCGCTGCAACTGTGAGATCACCTTGCCGTTGCCTGATCGAAATATCGCCTTCGAAGCCGGCGTTTTGTAGGAAACCGTTGAGCCCGGAAAAACTCGCATACGGTGCATTGCGCGCATCCAGACTGAAACTACCGCCTTTTGCGCCCTGATAGGCATGAGCGCTAACGCTGCCATTCAAGATGACGCTACCGTTGGCGGCGCTGAGCACTACATTACCGGCATCTGCGCCCAAACTGCTGCCGGAAACATTAAGCGTTGCGCCTGATTGAATGTTTACATCACCCTGCCCGGCTGTCAGGCCAATGGCGCCGCCCCCGGAATAGAGATAGTTAGCCGCAAGATCGATGACTCGGCCCGATGTATCAATGCTGCCCGCTATGTTTAAATTCTGTGCGGCATCCAGTTTTACTACCCCGGAAGCCAGTTCGATACGTCCCTGATGGTCGATTTGGTTAGCGGTCACGCTAAGTCTTGCGCCCAAGGCGGTTGTTGTCTTGGGCGCATGGCCGTCAGCGATGGTGGCCAAATTATGCTGCCCCAAATTTAGCCTGGTATCGGCTCCGGAAGCTGCGGTCCAGAGCGGCGTCGTAATGCGGACATCGCTCGCAGCCGTTATGGTACTGCTGCCGCTATTGAGTAATGATGATTGCGCATCCAATTGCACTTGCCCGAAGCCGGTCAATGCGTAGTTACCGGCACCGAGCGTGATGGTGTCGGCTTTTAGATTGAGCAGGCCCTGACCGGAACCCTCTTGCCCGGCGGTCGCGCCGTGGCTATTTTGTAGGGTGATATTGTTGGCGTTGATCGCGGCAATTTGACCGGCGCTGCCATAGCCGTAGATACCGGCGGCATCGATAGTCAGGTTGCGCAATTGCAGGTTCATCGCACTGATCATGTCGACCGTACTGTAGCTGTTCAGTGTCAGGCTATCGGCATGCAATTGATTTAAAGCCGATTCGGAAAGATTCAGGCCGTGCCCGGTGCCGACGCCGCCCAGCGTAATCAGGCTTGAGCTAAGCGTCAGCTCGCCTTTATCCATGACAATGTTGCCGTTAAAAACAGTATCTTTTCCGGCATCCAGCAATATTGATCCCGAGCTTGTCAGCTGGGTATTTTCAGCGATATTCAAGGTGCCGGTTTGCCTGCTCAGCCCGGCAGCAGCGCGTAATACGCTCGCTTGTCCGGCATTGGAAACGCGTAGCAACGCACCATCGGTACTGCTGCTGGCGGCATTGGCAATATCAAAAATGCTGTCCGATTTGCTTAGACTGCCTACGGCGCTGATGTCGGCACCGGTTTCCAGGACAACGCTATCGGTCGCTGCGAGCAAAATTTCCGGCGCTTGTAAATGCACATTGGCGGCAATGTCAACTGTTTGCGCGCTGACAGTCAGTTGAGTGCGGCTGTTACCTCGAGACCTCTTACCACCGAGCAAAATACTATCCACACCGAGATTGTTTAATTCATCAGCCAGCAACACCACGCCGCCAGCGATTGCCGTGCTGTCATCGCGCTGTCTGACGACCGACAATTGGTTGGCGCTAATATCCAGCATACCGCCTAAGCCACCGATTGCTGCAGTGGCGCTAATCTTCGCAGCCAGCTCCAATCGTTGCCCAGCCAACAAGCTCAGATTACCGGCATCTTGCGGCAGTACACCTTTGGCTTGAAAAAACCGGCTGGCGGTCGTTTCCTGATATTCCGAACGAGTACGGGCAACATTGCCGGATTCCACCACAAAGCCGGACCAACGGCTATCGGCGACATTGGTTCCGGCTGAATAACGGTAACCAGCAACTATGTTTGCGCCATCTACTCGTCTTGCGCTGGTATCGGCCGCCATATCAGTACTGGCGGATTGCGGAGTGACCAGATAGGCGCCGGGCAATAGCGCATAGTGGGCGGGCAGCAGCACATAGTTACCGGCGGGCAGACCTGAATTGGCGCTCAAATAAATACTGTCTCCAAGTGTCAGGCCCGAGCCGGAAAACTCCAATGGATCATAAGGCGCATAACCCGCTTGCAGACTGGGCAGGATTGCGTAATTTTGCTGATAACCGGCGGAGCCTGCATCAAGATAATCAATACTGCCGCCAGGACCGGCAATAAATTCGAACGAGGATAAGTTACCGCCACCGTTCAGGTTTATCTGCGCACCATTCGCCAAGTCAATATCAGGAGAGGACAAGCTAATGGCTTTTTGCGGTGTACCGATTTGGATATTGCTGTACAGCCCGAGCGGATAAATCCAGTCCAATCCGCCTTGCGTGCGGCCTAATGGAATCAAGGTACCGCTGTCATCACTGACCGATGTTAAGCTGCCTGCTGCCAGCGTTAACGATTTGTCGGCAGTGAGATTAATCTCGCCAAACGGCGCCAGTAAATTACCTGCGCTAACGATTTTCGGTGCGCTGATATTGAGCTGCCCGGCGGCCGACAATGGCGTTGCGAATTTGCCGTGTGCAGGCAGGATATTGATCAGGCCGTCGGGGCTTAACGCTGCGTCTACCGTGAGGCTGAACCTACTCAGCGTAGTCGGATAGATTTCCCTGGCGCTCAGGTCTAATTCACCGGTAAGTGTCAAACTGCCGACCAAGTCCTTTTCGCTATTGGGATTCACGCCAATCAGACGAATGTCGCCGCTACTGTTAAATTGGGTTATGGCAAAACCGCTGATTTCGCTGGAGCCGTGCAAATCAATGTTATTGGCGGTAACGCTGAAAACAGCCTCTTTACCTTGATTATTCGCCAATGATGGATCACTCAAATTACCATGCGCGGCCCGGTTCCAGCTTGAACCCAGGCTAAAGGTATTGGCTGTCAACAGCACTTGCCCGCTAACATCACTACCATTCCAATAGTGACTTATCAGCGGCGCATCCAATTCCAGGCTTTGCTTCAGCGACAGGCTTACGTCGCCGTCGAACCGAATTTCTCCACGTTCCGGTACTGCCGGTGACGCCGAGTATTGCGCCGGTTCCATTACCGAGCTGGCAAGTTTCAAGCGATCAAAACCGGCCTGACTGATTTGCGCAGCTGAAATGTAGGCTTGGCCGTTAACTGCGGAATCCGGCCATGCAGATGGCTCGGCACTCACATGAATTACCCGGTCAGCGGTGTTAAATACGACACCCTCAGGTTCGCCGCGATGCTGTGCGTTTAACTCCAGGTTCAAACTGCCACCGGCTGCCGACCAACCGTTACCGGCCGCAGTCTGGCCTTGACCCGCTTTAGCCAAAAATTGGCCTTGCAGCAGCATGCCTTCAGCGGCAGCTAAATTAATGGTACCGGCATTGGCGGCGATGTTTTGCCGAGTACGTCCCCGGCTGTTAACAATATCCAGTCCGGCATGGGTGCCTGACACATCGATACTGCTGCCTTTATCCATCACGATATAGCCGCGATCCGCACTCAGGCTGACAGTGCCGCCTGCTTTCACATCACCCAGTGTCAAACCTGCGGTATTAGGCGTCCACACTGTTGTGCCCGCCGCGTTTAAATGCCCATTTGCTTCCAGAAAGATGGCTTGATTGGGATTGTAACCCTTGTCTATCGATGACGGCGGCAGCCCCAGAGTCAGGCTAATTGCTCCGGCGGGAGTGTTCAACGTGCCATTGATGCGGATATTGGCATCGGAAGTGAATGTTATCGTAGCGTTGGGATCGGTTGTAATTGCGGCGTTGTGGCCGATATTAATGCGGCGTTGGGGATCGTAACCACCGGCAATCGTGGCATTATGAGCCAGCGTTAGACTTAAATTGACCTGCTTTCGCTGATAATCGGGTAGAAAATCCTGATGAACCAATCCGCTCAAATTTGAGCCGCTGCTTGCTGACATTGCTGCGGAATTAAGCTGCCAATTGCGTTGTTGCAAATGTATTTGCGTGCCGTCGGCAATATCCAAATTACCCGCATTGGCCGTTAATACATAACTGCTGAAACCACCCGATTCCAACAAAGTGGCAGGCAAAAACAAGCTTGTCGTATCTGCGCCATCCAAAACCGAGTTGGTTACTTCAATATCGTTGGCGGTGATACTTAAAGCGCCGCCCCTTTCCAGAGCATAAGACGATAACTCCGCGCCAAGCATTAAACTACTTGGCTGCAAGCCGACAGTCGCCAGGCTGATATTACCGCCCTTGCCTGCCGTCAGCGTGTGATTGCTTTGCAACCAGGCGCCTCCGTTTGCAGTCAGTTTAGATCCTTTATCCATCAGCAAATCGCCTTGCGCTTGCAGATCAATATCGCCACCGTCTAACGGCAACGACTTAAGTGTTTGCGATTTGCGAATATCGTTCGGATCATTAATCCAAATGCCACTGGTATCAATAGCGCTGTCGGCCGCCAGATGTAACTGGCCGGATGTCTGATTGTAGATATTGGTTTTGAGTTGCACACTGCCGGAAGGCGCGGTAATACTACCTTGCAGGTCGATTTCACCGGCTTGCAGTGTTAACTGTCCGGCATTAGGCAGCTTAACATTGGTATTTTTTGCAATGGTCAGCTTGCCGCCGGTATTCAGGTTAAGCCGATTAAGGCCGTTGCCGAATAAGGCATTACTCAAATACATCGGTGTGGAAATACTCTCTTCCAATCCAAGCGATGTATAAGTCTGATTGTTTTGAAACAACACATCTTGTTGGTTTTGATTCGACCACGCGGTGTCGATGCTTAATGCGCCGCCTTTGGCCCAATCGCCAATAGCGCGTTGATACTGACCATTGATGCTGCCGCCGTTAATGTTTCCGTCCAGCACCAAACCACGGGTTTTTATATCAACTGTACCGACATCCTTGCCTTGATAGTAGCCAGGTTGATAGTAGCGTTGGGTTAGGATTTTCTGATAAGTCCGGTTGGGATCGGCTTTGGCAATATCGTAGACACTGCCATTGGCAATCAACTTGGTAGTATCAACAAAACCGCCGACATAATGCAGCGAACCGCCTGAAACATCGATGTCGGCACCTTGCTGGACAATGACATCGCCTTCGGAATGCAGGTTGACCTTACCGGCTGCGGTATTACGTTCTTCAACAGAATGCCGGATTTTTTCGACAGCCCCGGAAATATCCGCCAATGGCGTGCCTTTGCGAATATCAACTTTGACGGTTTTACCATGCAATATGCCGTTTTTCTGTATCGGCGCATCACGCAACTCGTTGTTGCGAAGCTCTACATCGACCACGTTGCCGGACATTGCCAGTTCGACATTTTTAACGCCGGACACATCGATGCTACTGCCTTTTTCCAGCACGATGCGGCTGCTATTGCCAGCCGTTGTGGAGCTTAGGGCTAACGACGGTTCTTCACTCGCGGTTAGCTCAACATCTCCGCCATGCGCGGTGATTTGCGAGCCGGTTTTCATCTGAATACGCCCGGCTTCCAACTTGATATTGGATTTGGGCTGCGACTGTCCGTCCACTGCTGTACCGCCGCTTGTATCAAGAGTTACTGAAGTCGTACTGCCGGATGCCATGGTAACCGTGGCTTGAGTCCCTAAGCCATCGCCCGATTCGGCAGTACGCACGGTAGTGGTCGGCTGCAAAGCGTAGCTCTGGTCAGTTTGGGATTTCACCAGCTTGGCGCCTTCTCTAGCCAACAGCCTGACACTGCCGTTCAACGCCACCGAGGTACTGGCGGAAACGATGCCTTGTTGGGACACGGCAAAGCCCATCATTGTGGTATTGCCGCGTTCGGTCAGAATTTTGCCGACATTCTTTACATCGCCGCCGGTTTGCACTTCCACCAACAAACCGCGCAAATCTGCGGAATCCGTTTCTTGTAAATACACTTTATCGGTAGCGGCAGCCAAAATAACCTGCCCATCGGGCGCAGTAATTGTGCCGTCATTTTCCACTTCTGGCGCAGCCAGAATCACCCGACCACTGTTGGCAGCGGCGATATTGGCGCCCTTTTCAACCAGGATCCTGATTTTTTCACGGTTGCCGTTGCCGGTATCTCGGTAAACGGTGCCGTCTCCTGACAATGCCGCTACCGGGTCATGGTTAGGACTGCTATCGACAACTTTACTGATGCCTTGCTGAAAAACAGCATCGCTGATCTTAAGATTGGTTGCCACCAAGCTGTTGGCGTTCACCGATGAATCTTTGCCAAAAACAAAACCGTTGGCATTCACCAGATAGACCTGGCCGTTAGCGCTAAGCTTGCCGAAAATGCGGCTGGCATCAACTTGGTGAATATTGTTTAGAGCCACGGACGAACTGCCTGGCTGTACGAACTGCACACTTTTACCCGCCGCAATATTAAAGCTCTTCCAATCCAGAACGACCTTATCGGTGGTCTGATTGACAGTCAACTTCTGGCCGTCAGCGCTAATACTGCCCACGGCATGGCCGACATCAATACCTGGATGTAATGCAGAACTGGTCAGTACATTAATTGCCGCAGGGTTTCCCGGCACGGCATTGATCGACACAGGCAATCCAGCCTCTTCGGCACGGGCATCGGACGTATTTGCAATGACGAAAATACCGCCTGCCAAAATACGGCTTATGCAGTATTGCAGGGATTTTTCCTTACTAGCGACTGTAGTGTTCTGATTTTTCATCATGGCTTAGGCGCGATTTTTAGTCGCTTACATAGTCAACCAGATATATGGAGAACGCAAGCGTTGTTACCTTTAAACCATAACGTACCTTAAACACCTTTCATAAAAATATTTAAAAATCATTATGTTACATACCAATCTCACTATAGTTTCCCGACAAGAAACAATATGTTTTGCGGAAAATGTTTGACTAAAGACACTTTGCAGACTTACTGTTATTACCGGCTGGTAATAACGGTTTTATAAAAATCAGCCCTGGTCAGAGCAAGTTGTAAATTCTCCTGAAAAAGCAAAGGTATTGTGAGTGCGGGGTTTACAGCTTTAATTTTTTTGCAGTACATGGGGAACATGTTCCCTAAATGAATCAAATGGGGCGATTTATGAAGCTAATTAAACAACACAAACTGGCGGTTGCAATATGTCTCGCATGCGGCGTTAACAGTGCGCAAGCCGCGATCAATAATGGCGGTCCAACGGTTCAACCCTTGGGTAGCGGTACCAGTGGCGAAATGTTCTTGAGCGTCTTTGACTCGGGAATATCAACATCCTTTGCTATAGATCTCGGTTCCACAGTGGAAGATTTTTTATCTAGCGCTGAGGCCTCACATAGTTGGGATCTGGGATCGAGTTTCACAAGTTTTGCAGCGCTGTCCAACGATCCTTTAATCTTTAATGTGGCGGGCAATAACACCTACCCAGGATTAAAAGCTACCAACAATTCCGTCAACTTCGGCGACTTGGTCAGCCGGAGAACCGGGCAAACCTATGTCGGCGGAAATCAAAATGTCCTCCAGCTTTCTCAAAGTTTTGGCGTAAAAGTGAGTGCCAGAGCGATTAATATCAACACAGGTACCGATAGTAATCAGACCGATTTTGCGGCGAATAACAGCATAACTACCTCCAACACTAACAACCAATCCTACTGGACCAAAGAGTGGGGATCTAACATGGGGCTTACCGGATATACCGCTAGCGCAACTGTTAGAAACGGTGAAGTTACCCCCCTCGAAGCGACTGCCGGCGTCACGCTCGATTTGGCTTGGTTCCATGCATCTGCCGGCAGCGCGGCAACCTCCAAAGCTCTCTACGACGTGCTGAATGGTTATCTAACGCTAGATGTGCCGGCTTCAACGTTGACTTGGCACTCCAACGTTGCCGAGGTTCCACTTCCTGCGACAGTCTGGCTGTTTTTGGGCGGTTTGATGTCTATTCTGAAATTTAAAAGACGCAGTGAAATTCTTACACCAGCTTAATCGCTTTCACTCTATAAATTAGGAAAATCAATATGTCTACCTCATTCACTTTTCGGCTGCTCATGGTCGGTTTATTTACGGCAATGGCTGGTAACGTCTGGGCGCTAACGCCGGCGGACGGTGCCCCTGAGCTAAGCCTCTACATTCCCGGCTCGCAAGCCAACGATCCGGCTTTCGGTTTTTTGGTTAATAACGCTACTGTTGCCAACGCGCTTTGCTTGGATAACGCCAACCCCACCGCCACATCAACAACTACCCATATTTACTTCCACACTGCCGGCGCAGCATCCGCAGCGGTCAATGACAATTATTCGGCTGTTTATTGCTATACCGACACCACTAAGATTCCTGGATTGACCGGTGGAATTGGAGCAACTCACAAAACACGGTTGTGGATATCCAGGCGCCGTTTGGGTGCGTCTTTTGTCGGCTTGGATGCGGCTGCTAACGGCACGTTGTTGACTTATTTAAAAGATCCCACCACGGCCGTTTGCTCGGTTAATAACGGTTCCTATTCATCAGGCGGCGCTACCTATCAATGGAATTATTCCTGCACCACGGTAACCGCAGGCATTGCAGCTACTGCTGCAACATCTGACGTTACGCCCGATGTGTTTCATGGCAGCGATAATGTGACCCCCGGAAAATCGGATATCGATGCCTCGGTCTTGGATAATAAATTTGCCATTGCGGGTCATATTGTCGGTATCCCGGTTACCTTAAAATTACGTAATGCTCTTCAATACGCAGGCATTACAAGCGGTTCACTGCCAAGTAGTTGTACAGTTGGTCTTGAAACAGCCGCCTGCCAACCGAGTTTGAGCAAGGAGCAATTGGTCAGTTTGTTTACCGGCAGTGTTTATGATTGGAGCAGTTTTTACGTCAAAGTGGACGGGGTCAATAAGAGTTTGCCTGATGTAGTTGCCGATGGTGTGGCGGCAAATGTGGCAGGTTTAGCCAACCCGTTAGACACCGCTGTGCATCTATGCCGCCGCGAAAACGGCGCAGGCCAGCAGGTCGCCGTGCTTGCCAATATTTTGCAATACCCTTGCTTAGGCGAGTCCGCCCCCAGTATTGCTCAGCCTGGTCTAGTACTGACCGATGTGCAATATGCCACCAGTTTAGGCGCCGTAGATAAATGCTTGGGTGACTACAACGATGGCACAAATGGCTGGTTTGGAACCACCAATCCGTCGCCTTATCAAAATCCTCCGGCTACAAGCGTGCCACATGGCAACCAATGGGCACTGAGTATTCAGACAACCGAGCGTAACGCTAATGCAACGACAGGTGGCAGTGCTAAATACCGGTTCATCAAAATCAACGGTGCCTCACCGACCGGCGAGCAAGTTTTTCTGGGCCATTATCCGCTAGTTGGTGAATATGGAATTTCCTGGAAAACCAGTAGTAATGCGAATGTAAATGCTGCATTGAATGCGCTAGTGGCTTATAGCAGTTTGCCATCGACAGTTGCCGGCCGTAACGGCACACTCAGTAATCACAGCTGGGGGCAAGCCGGTTATATAGCATTGAGCGCCAACGGTCATACACCGTCTGAAACTTGGCTGGCCAGTAATCCGGTAAGTCCATTCGCCCGCCAGACCTCCGGAGCGCCTGATGCCTGTGCTATTCCGACAGTTAATCCAAACTACGGCACCGTAGAGCTGCGTTAAAAATCAAATATCGACGGCTCTTCCAAAACCAGGCTACCGCAACGATAGCCTGAATTTTCAAATCGATTTCAACAAAACTTGAACGGCACATGGATGTGCGCCCCCACCGCCAATACGCATAGCTTAACAACGTCGCAATCGGCGGCTTTTCATTCAAACAAGAGAAAAAACATTATGCCCATTAATAAATATTCCGTGCGCCATTCACTTGCTTTCGGTTCGGTTCTGCTCTCATTATTGATTGCCAATCCTCTACATGCCGCAACAGCATCAAGCCAATTCAGTCTTAGCGGTTATTTGAATTCAGCGAGCCCAAGTAGTTTCGATCTGGTAGCTCTACAAAGCTATGCCGCGGCTAATGCCGGTGCGGTTAAATCGGTTTCCGTCAACAACAATTCAGGCGGCACCGATGTTTACACCGGCATTTCGTTAAGCAGTTTTTTGGGCAGCTATCTTAAAACCGACCCAACCGTGCCGAAGAATGACATTCTGCGTGACTACGTAGTTGCCACGGGTACTGACGGTTATCGCTCGGTGTTTTCATTAGGTGAACTCAACAGTAGTTTCGGCAACCAAAACGACATTATTGCTTACCAGCTGAACGGCGCCGATCTGACCGGCAGCGGCTTTGCCCGTATTGTTGCGCCCGGTGATGTAAAAGCCGGACGTTGGGTTTCCAATCTTGCCAGCTTGGAAATCGGCCATGTTGATTACACACCGGCGGCCGGTGGCATTTCCAGCCAGTTTACTGTTGACGGCGCGGTCACTAATCTCACGACTTATAACGCCAGCAACCTGCCGGGATCACTGCCCACGCAAACTGTAACCGTTAATACACCTCCCCTTTTCGGCGCATCTTTTACCGGCGTATCGCTCTGGGCCTTGCTCAATCAGGCCGGCATTATCACTGACTCAACCATCAAAAATGACATTCTGGGCAAATATGTAATTGCTGCCGGCAGCGACGGCTATCAATCGGTATTTTCTTTGGGAGAACTCAATCCCAACTTCGGTAATCAAGCCGATTTGGTTGCTTTTGCCGATGGCAACGGTGCGTCGCTAGGTAGTAAAGGCTTTGCGGAGATTGTTGTACCGGGAGATGTTGCCAAAGCAGGCCGTTATGTATCGAACCTAACCAGTTTAACCGTTGTTAATGCAGCCCCTGTGCCATTGCCGGCCAATGCTCTATTGATGATTAGCGGTTTGTTGACATTTAGTTTCAGCAGTTTTCGTAGACGGTTGAATGTCGAGACCTGTTGAGTTGATTTTCGAAAAAGTGGCTGACCATTCCACAGACGCACTGCTGATTAGGTGGTCCATGAATGGTTCGATGCACAGTCACCATCATCCATAACTGTCTTGCAAAATTCCAGGAAAACAATGACGCTAAAATCACTCAAATGGGGCTTATGCCTGCTGATGCTACCTACCCTTTGCTTGGCCTGGTGGAACGACGACTGGAACTCGCGTCGCCAAGTCACCATTGATGCAGCGGCCACCGGTGCGGACATCCAGGAAACCCTCAGTGATGTGCCGGTGTTGGTGCGTTTGCATGCCGGTAATTTCG
>Ga0208751_100205_pt1 | contig 20177 bp, 17 predicted proteins | sample LakWasMet22_HOW5_2_FD_183868 | JGI IMG/M metagenome (GOLD analysis project Ga0208751, IMG submission 183868) | Freshwater sediment methanotrophic microbial communities from Lake Washington under simulated oxygen tension - Sediment Metagenome... | ecosystem: Environmental > Aquatic > Freshwater >... | reverse complement strand
GCATTGATGGCTTTAAGCGCGTTGGCTTCTTGAATAAAACCGATGATGGCATTAACCAGCACCACGCCAAAAATAACGCTGCTATCGACCCATTCCTGCAAAAAAGCCGTGACCGCACCCGACAGCAACAGGATGTAAACCAGCGGTTGATTAAACTGCGACAAAAATAGTCCCAGCACCCCCTTGCCACGCCGTGGGGTGAGCCGGTTGGGTCCAACAGCATCAAGACGCCGTTGCGCTTCGCTTTCAGTCAGGCCTTGCTCAGCATCAGTGCCCAAGGTTGTAAACAATTCGTCTGACGGCAGGTTATGCCACTGTAATTTCTGTGGATTCATTGCGCACTCCAGGCGGAAAGATTTTGAATTTGCTCAAGATTGAACTTACAAACACACTACCATTAAACCCGCACCAACAGCGGCTATTAATGCACCACCCACTCGCCAGCCTATGCCCAGTCCACCAATGACGAACGCCACTCCACCCTTAAATAAGGAATTCACGGCGACTGCAATAAGAATTGCGATAATTGCGACATTAACATCCACGCCTTTTCCAGCCATACGCGACATAGTCAGGGTAATGGGATCAACATCAGCAATACCCGAGGCTGCCGCCAAAAAGTAAGCACCCATGTCACCAAAGTAGACGTTAAGTAACTTTGATAGCAACATGATGACCAGCAAAAATGCACCAAATTTTAATGCCATGCCTAATTGAAAGGGGTTCTCCAGCGCCACTTCATGTTCAGTAACGAATGCCGCGGTATTTCGCCATAACAGAAAAGCAAGCAAATACGTCAACCCGCTCATCAACGACAAAGCCGGAAGCATCTCCTGAAACAACGTTGGATTAATCACTGAAGCGAGTAAAAGGGTACGTAAAAACATGGTGGCACAAGCGGTTAAAATACCGGCCGACAATGCATTTTCTGAAGCTGGACTCTGGATTGCCAGCCGGGACAGGTTAATGGTTACTGCTGTAGACGACACCAAACCACCCAGCGCGCCGGTAAGCACCGGCCCATGTTGATTACCGACAATTTTGATAGCGAAATAGCCAAGATAAGAAACCCCGGCAATCAACACCACCATCCACCAGATGTGATAAGGATTTAAAGCTTGCCAAGGCCCATAGTCTTGATCAGGAAGTATCGGCAATATCACCACGGAAATCAGCAACAGCTTTAGGGTTGCATATAATTCGACTTCTTCCAGCTTATTCATCCAGCCATGCAGCAATGGCTTAAAGCCCAGCAATGACGTGATCACCACGGCCGATGCCGAGGCTAAAGTAACATGACCAAACACAGTCAGCGCCCCCAGGGTAAAGGCTGTGAGCGAAGCAATTAAGCTGGTAATGCTGAAGTCTTCGAATTTATCCAGACTTCGACTGTAGGCCACCAGTAACACCGACGTCAGCGCCAGAAAGGCAAAGCCCATGAATAGAATTCCGGCTTGCTGGGCAAGCAAGCCGCACAAACCGCCGAGCAAGCTGATTAGTCCGTAAGTGCGCAGCCCGGCAACGCGCTGGCCTTCACCTCTGGAGCGAGTGCGCCAGCCACGCTCCAGCCCAATCAACAAGCCGATGGCCAGCGCGACCCCTAAAAATTTGAAATTTTCTAAATCAGTCATAGCAGGGCTCTCTAGGGAAGTATTGTCGGCCTACTTGCCGATGCGGCTAGACCATCAGACTTTTTTAAAAGCAGATTGGGCGACTCAGTCTTGACCTTGTCGGCATAGCACTCGATATTCTCTTGATTATTCTTCAACGAGAGGTATTTCTACTTGTGGAAGCGACGCAGGCGTCGCTTCCACAAGGCATTAGTGCCGGGTAAATAATAACTTCCCTGAATTTTCACGTGTACCTTTGCAGGGACGATTTTAATCGCCCAAGGCGAATGAATTCGCCCCTACATTAGGATCCACAAATCGGGAAGTTATTTCTACCCAAATCCTTAGTATTTACACAAGGTTAAAAATCACAACTCCCGCGTAGCACTAAATTTAATGTCCGGCCAGCGTTCTTGCGTTAATTGCAGATTGACCCGGCTATTGGCCAGATACACCAAATAGCCGCCGCCGTCTTCTGCCAGATTATCAAACGCCTTCTTCTTAAACTCTTCCAGCTTGGCCGGTTTGTCTGAACTTACCCAGCGGACGGTAGAAATGGCCACACTGTCATACACACATTCCACGTTATATTCACCCTTAAGCCGGAACGCGGTGACGTCAAACTGCAACACACCGACCGCGCCCAAAATCAGGTCGTTATTTCTTAACGGCCTGAACAACTGAGTCGCGCCCTCTTCGGTTAATTGCACCAGGCCTTTTTGCAAGGCTTTCGATCTTAACGGATCTTTTAACACCACGCGCCGGAACAATTCCGGAGCAAAATAAGGAATACCGCCGTATTTAAGCGTTTCGCCTAACGAGAACGTATCGCCGACCTGAATGGTGCCGTGGTTATGCAGACCGATAATGTCACCGGCATAGGCCTCTTCAACACTTTTACGCGTATCAGCCTGGAAAGTGATGGCATTGGCAACCTGGATATTTTTACCCAACCGCACATGATAAATCTTCATGCCCTTATCAAACTTACCCGAACACACTCTTAAAAATGCCACCCGATCTCGATGCGCCGGGTCCATGTTGGCTTGGATTTTGAAGACAAAACCTGTGAATTTATCTTCTTCCGGCTCAACCACACGTTGCTCAGCTTTTCTGGGTTGTGGCGATGGCGCATATTCAGCAAAGGCGTCCAACAGCTCCAATATACCGAAGTTGTTGATCGCAGAGCCGAAGAACACCGGCGTGAGCCTGCCTGCCAAATAGTCTTCCAAATCAAACTCATGGCTGGCGCCTTTGACTAAATCGATTTCATCGCGCAATTCTTGTGCTTGATCATCAAGCAGCTCATCCAACTTGGGATTATTCAACCCTTTAATCACTTCAGCTTCGGCAATTCTGCCGCCGTGTTGAGCGCTGAACAAATGAATCTCATCCTTATATAAGTGATAAACGCCCTTAAAACGCTTGCCCATGCCGATCGGCCAAGTCATCGGCGCGCATTTGATTTTTAAAACTGTTTCAACTTCGTCCAACAACTCAATCGGCTCGCGCCCTTCACGATCCAATTTATTGATAAAGGTCAGAATCGGCGTAGTGCGCAACCGGCACACTTCCATTAAATTGATGGTGCGTTCTTCGACGCCTTTAGCCACGTCGATCACCATCAACGCCGAATCCACCGCCGTCAAAGTGCGGTAAGTATCTTCAGAAAAGTCTTCGTGTCCCGGTGTATCGAGTAGATTGAGGATGCAGTCATTATGCTCAAACTGCATTACCGAGGTTGTGACCGAAATGCCCCGCTCTTTTTCCATCTCCATCCAGTCGGAAGTCGCATGGCGCGCAGCTTTACGCCCCTTTACCGATCCTGCCAGCTGAATAGCGCCCCCAAATAACAACAGTTTTTCAGTAATCGTGGTTTTTCCCGCGTCAGGATGCGAGATGATAGCGAAAGACCTTCGCCGCTTTATTTCCGCAAGCTGTGCGGCTTCCAGGTAATCTGTCATGTGTGTTTGTGTGCTCGATAGTTACGCAATTAAAAAGTTACCCAGCAATTAGTAATCAACTAGGAAACGAAATCAGCCCGCTATTATATCGAGTAGTTCTACTATCAACACGCTTTGACTTGAAAACTTAAGTAAAAACAGGCTTTTGCGCAGTTCGGCTATTTGTTCGGCAATGTATTTCATCAGTTTCATCCCCGCGGGTGCGGGGAACGCTGATATTTTGCCGGGGGAAATTTTAACAATACCGGTTCATCCCCGCGGGTGCGGGGAACGCTTTTAACAAGTCTATTATTTTTTGCCGGTTGGCGGTTCATCCCCGCGGGTGCGGGGAACGCTTTACCATTAACGCTTGCAATCGCAACCTGTGCGGTTCATCCCCGCGGGTGCGGGGAACGCAATGCGCTTGCAGAATTGCGCCAGGGCTTCGGCGGTTCATCCCCGCGGGTGCGGGGAACGCGTCGTGTGCTGGCTGTGTCTTTGTGGAGCGAGCCGGTTCATCCCCGCGGGTGCGGGGAACGCTCCCCCTATTAATATTAAAATTACAACCAAACCGGTTCATCCCCGCGGGTGCGGGGAACGCTAACTGTTTCTAGTTAACCCTAATGATCTAGCCGGTTCATCCCCGCGGGTGCGGGGAACGCGATTGGGCTTTCCGGTCTTACGGTTGCCTCGGCGGTTCATCCCCGCGGGTGCGGGGAACGCTGCGCCGTTGCCGGTACCTGTACCTAAAATTCCGGTTCATCCCCGCGGGTGCGGGGAACGCGCCCCAACCAACGGCGCAACCCTTCGGGCCAGCGGTTCATCCCCGCGGGTGCGGGGAACGCTGATCATCGAGCTGGGCGTACATTACCAAACACGGTTCATCCCCACGGGTGCGGGGAACGCAAGAAACTCTTCATCAAATACGGTAATGCCCGCGGTTCATCCCCGCGGGTGCGGGGAACGCACTATCAAGCGCTTCAATTGTGTTGCTCATTTCGGTTCATCCCCGCGGGTGCGGGGAACGCTGCCCGAAGCCACCTATGCCCCTGTCAGTATCGCGGTTCATCCCCGCGGGTGCGGGGAACGCAAATGTCTGCACAATCATGGTTTTTTCCTCTTCGGTTCATCCCCGCGGGTGCGGGGAACGCTTTTTATTAGCTTGCCTTCCCATTCCAATATGCGGTTCATCCCCGCGGGTGCGGGGAACGCCAGGCCGTCGAAATGCGGCAAGGCGGTTAATTCGGTTCATCCCCGCGGGTGCGGGGAACGCTTCGTTGTTGGTAAAGTTAAATCCCTTTGGCGCGGTTCATCCCCGCGGGTGCGGGGAACGCTCCGCCCGAATTAATCAGGAGATAAGCACTCCCGGTTCATCCCCGCGGGTGCGGGGAACGCTAACTCGGTGCGTAAATGCTGTATGTGGCTGTCGGTTCATCCCCGCGGGTGCGGGGAACGCCCGGAATATTGTGTTTGGTCCATGACTGGACGCGGTTCATCCCCGCGGGTGCGGGGAACGCCGCAAATAAAAAGCCGCCCGCAAGTAGCACAGCGGTTCATCCCCGCGGGTGCGGGGAACGCATTTAGGCTGGCAACTGGAATTATTTTTATCACGGTTCATCCCCGCGGGTGCGAGGAACGCGGGCCGATTCTGCTGAACGGCATTAACTACAGCGGTTCATCCCCGCGGGTGCGGGGAACGCACCTGTTCGCTGGGGATGCTGTATTTGATTGCCGGTTCATCCCCGCGGGTGCGGGGAACGCCTACTCAGCGACATAACACCCCCTAAAATTCACGGTTCATCCCCGCGGGTGCGGGGAACGCTACGACCCAAGCCGCACCCGAGACAATGCAGACGGTTCATCCCCGCGGGTGCGGGGAACGCAAGACCCAATAGTCACTGACGTGCCTGATATTCGGTTCATCCCCGCGGGTGCGGGGAACGCGATCATTTTAATGTCAGATTCAAGCAAGCGAATGGTTCATCCCCGCGGGTGCGGGGAACGCGGGCAGTATCTATTGATTAGTAGTCCAACAAACGGTTCATCCCCGCGGGTGCGGGGAACGCGCAGTGGATGATCGGCGCTATCGAATTAATGCCGGTTCATCCCCGCGGGTGCGGGGAACGCCATTCGTAGGCGTTTTGCCAGCGGTTTGGGCGCGGTTCATCCCCGCGGGTGCGGGGAACGCGGCGGCCTCACCCGCTGCACCCATGGCAGTGACGGTTCATCCCCGCGGGTGCGGGGAACGCCCAACACAAAGGCGGCGCTGCAAAGCTCGCTCCGGTTCATCCCCGCGGGTGCGGGGAACGCTCCGGCGGTTCTTGATGCCGCGCCGTTGTAAGCGGTTCATCCCCGCGGGTGCGGGGAACGCCACTCGACGGCCTCGACGAACCACTGCGCCCACGGTTCATCCCCGCGGGTGCGGGGAACGCTCGTCCGCGTGCCTGAAAACGTCGACGACATACGGTTCATCCCCGCGGGTGCGGGGAACGCTCGCTCCTTTGCTACGGCGGGGGCGCAATAGCCGGTTCATCCCCGCGGGTGCGGGGAACGCGTGGGCGAATTACAGCGCCGCGTCACCATTAAAGGTTCATCCCCGCGGGTGCGGGGAACGCGAGGCGGTGCGCTCGCCTTCATCACCAAAGGTCGGTTCATCCCCGCGGGTGCGGGGAACGCCTGGCGTTATCCCCTGTTTTTTTAATGTGGATCGGTTCATCCCCGCGGGTGCGGGGAACGCATCGGGACATTGTTTATCAGCCTCTGCATAAGCGGTTCATCCCCGCGGGTGCGGGGAACGCGCCGTTGTGGTCAATGGCGTATATGTCGCCATCGGTTCATCCCCGCGGGTGCGGGGAACGCGGAAAAAACCAATGAAAACAGAAACAACAATACGGTTCATCCCCGCGGGTGCGGGGAACGCCGGACCGGCTGGCCTTAAAGTTGCCTTGCTCGCGGTTCATCCCCGCGGGTGCGGGGAACGCGGCCAGCAGCTGGTGTAATTGATCGACGTATGCGGTTCATCCCCGCGGGTGCGGGGAACGCTACCAATCAGCGCAATACGGCAACGGCGCAATCGGTTCATCCCCGCGGGTGCGGGGAACGCCAACCCCAACAAGAAAAAAGCCGATTATCGTGCGGTTCATCCCCGCGGGTGCGGGGAACGCACCCGTGCCACCCAAGCGTCGCCATACCTGGCCGGTTCATCCCCGCGGGTGCGGGGAACGCTTTGCTGCGATTGCTGGCACTGCCAAAGGTATCGGTTCATCCCCGCGGGTGCGGGGAACGCATAAAGTATGACTCTTTCCAGCCCACTAAAAACGGTTCATCCCCGCGGGTGCGGGGAACGCACATCGAGCAGAGCGCCAAGAGTGGATAGTTGCGGTTCATCCCCGCGGGTGCGGGGAACGCAAAAAGCGAGCGCCGGATCGGCTATATGAGCGCGGTTCATCCCCGCGGGTGCGGGGAACGCTTAAACCCGGCATTAAGCCGTTGGTTGATGGGCGGTTCATCCCCGCGGGTGCGGGGAACGCTTTATCCATTGCAATAAGCGTCTGCGGCGAACCGGTTCATCCCCGCGGGTGCGGGGAACGCACTACCGGCCACTACATCATTAACTTTTACAGCGGTTCATCCCCGCGGGTGCGGGGAACGCTTACTATTGCGCTCAATATCAACAGCCATCTGCGGTTCATCCCCGCGGGTGCGGGGAACGCGCTTTTTGACCGCCGTTGGCAGTGATTGATAGCGGTTCATCCCCGCGGGTGCGGGGAACGCTGATCCAGATTGACCAGCAACCGCGCCGACTGCGGTTCATCCCCGCGGGTGCGGGGAACGCCTGGCAAGAGCTGGAAGCAAAACAAGTAAAGGCGGTTCATCCCCGCGGGTGCGGGGAACGCTGCTAGAAATATTTTTTCATTCACTAGAAAACCGGTTCATCCCCGCGGGTGCGGGGAACGCTGGATTAATACCAAGACTGGTCAAGAAACTGTCGGTTCATCCCCGCGGGTGCGGGGAACGCTGGAACACCTTCAACAGCGGTTGCTGTGTTTAAGGTTCATCCCCGCGGGTGCGGGGAACGCAACCGACCACACCCACCGCCATCGATTTTAAACGGTTCATCCCCGCGGGTGCGGGGAACGCTTAAGACCATTGATTTCAACATGTTCATGCTGCGGTTCATCCCCGCGGGTGCGGGGAACGCGCGCCAGTGCTATCACGCAAGCCTATTTTTAGCGGTTCATCCCCGCGGGTGCGGGGAACGCGCCCCCAACAATGACTTAAGCTCAGTAAAATGCGGTTCATCCCCGCGGGTGCGGGGAACGCTATCTTCAGCATTGGCAGGCAGCGTTAACACGCGGTTCATCCCCGCGGGTGCGGGGAACGCCGCCCAGCTGTTTGATAACAGCAGTCGCTAATCGGTTCATCCCCGCGGGTGCGGGGAACGCGGTAATGCCCGCTTCAACGGCTTCCAGTTTGGCGGTTCATCCCCGCGGGTGCGGGGAACGCACTATCAGTCTCCCAACTGACTTCTTTACTGTCGGTTCATCCCCGCGGGTGCGGGGAACGCGTCAGCAGCGTGCCATTTATCAGCCGTGAGATCGGTTCATCCCCGCGGGTGCGGGGAACGCATTGCGGTGTCGGGGTCAATTCGTGAGCTGGCCGGTTCATCCCCGCGGGTGCGGGGAACGCATTGGTGGGCAGCGTTAACACGCTTTCGATAGCGGTTCATCCCCGCGGGTGCGGGGAACGCACTTATCGTAACTTATTGTTAGATAAGAAGAAATAGAGCCTCTAAAAATCTACCGATTTTTCGGTGTTTTCCGTGTTGTTAAAGAGCTGGTTTTTTATCGTCTTCGACGGGGAAAAACGACACTAATTTCAGACCGTCTAACTCGACCGGCAGGCGCCGGTTTTTGCCTAGAGTCATAAAATCGAAACCGGATTCGGTGTTGGTCGACCAGGCCATGACGGCGTTGCCTTCTTCTATTCCTTTTTCAATATGCGACCAAATCATGTCGCGGACTTTGATAGACAAGTCGCCGACGTAAACACCGGCGCGAATTTCGATCAACCAAACTGCTAAGCGCCCGCGTAGCCTGGCCGGGGCATTTTCAAGTACGATGACCAACATCGCCGATGCTCTCTGGGTTAGGAATGGCTGGGGCGATATTTTCTTCGGTAGGTTTGGGGACTTCCAACTCACCGGCGGCCAGCACTTCTTCAATGGTAGGGATGATTTTTCTGAGGATTTTGCTTTGCCGGAAGATGTCTCGGCACATCAATCGCACTTCTCGCTCCGGGTCATGATAATTCTTAGCGGCGATTTTGAAGGCATGTGGGATGATGTCATCGAATTTGAACAAGTCGGCAATGTCATAGACAAATGACAGCGGTTTGCCGGTGTGGATAAAGCCGATGGCTGGCGCATAACCGGCTGCCAGCACGGCCGCTTCTGTAATGCCGTACAAACAACTGGTTGCCGAGCTGATACAACGGTTGGCCGCATCGCTGTTATCCCATTGGGTATGGTCGTAATTGCGGCCGTTCCACTCGACGCCGGCTTGCTTGGCGAGCAATTGGTAGGTTTTTTTGACTCTAGCGCCTTCGATGCCGCGCAGTTGTTCGACACTGCGACGTTCCGGCGGTTTTTCGCCAAAGCGAATTTCGTACATTTTGCGGACGACTTTTAACCGTGCCGTATCATCCAGCGCCAGTTTGGCTTGATAAAGTAAGCGGTCAGAACGCGCACCGCCCGGTTGACCGGCGGCATACAGCCGAACTCCGGCTTCACCTACCCAGACTAATAATGTCCCTGCCCTTGCTGCCAGCGCGGCGGCATGATGAGAGACGCGGGTACCCGGCTCCAGCATGATGCAGGCAATACTGCCGACCGGAATGTGGGTGCGAATGCCGGTTTCGTCGACGACGACAAAAGCGCCGTCTTTAACGTCGACCTGACCTTTTTGAACAAAAACGAGCGATACACGTTCTTTCATGGCAATGGGTTTTAAGGGTGGGAGCATCAGGCATCCAGAAGCAATAAGTTTTGAACGTAAAAAGTGGAGGCTACATTATTCGACCGATCAAGCATTTAAAAACCCGGCTGAACAAGCCGTTGCGTCAATAAAGACTGAATGTCACGACGACCATCCAAAACAGCGTGGACGATAACTTTATCCAGCAAAGATTCGTAAATAATGCGATAAGGATTAATGATGATTTGCCGGTATTGGCGAATACCCAACGCCAATAACTCCTTGGGGACACTGCCGCGATCAGCTAATTCGGCCAGACTGTTTATAGCAACCTCTAAGCCGACAATAATTTTATCTGCAACTTTGTCATCTACTTCCACCAAGTAATAATCATTGATGTCCAGTAAATCCAGCAACGCCGGTTCGGAAATGCGTACCGGCAATGTCATTTAAGTCCTCGACGTTGCCGCAACTGCCGGAAAGCATCGTCAACGCTTACAGTCCGGCCTTCACTAACGGCCTGCTGGCTGTGCGCCAGCATTTTCAATAACGCTAAGGTTTCCTGTGTTTGCTCATAATCGGCGACAGACTGAATCACCATAGCCGCTTCACCGTTTTGCGTAATCACCATCGGCTGATGATTTTTTTTTAAACCTTCAATTACCTGAGCAGCATGGGCTTTAAGATAACTAATAGGTTTGGTGTTTTCGGAAAGTTTCATATTATTGCCTCAAATTAATCGAACTTAATTCAAACTAAATTAAGTTCGATTATACGCCTCAGATCATTAGCAAACCACAACCGAAAGCTTCAGCTTTCAAACGGGAAAATTCAATCATAAATATACGCCCCCTTGGCAATAGCATCTTTAACACTTAAAGTTAAGGATTTTGGTGGGGTAGAAAGCATTCCTTTCAACTTGGTGATTGATGAAGTGACGGGCAATAACTTAATTTCACCCTGCTCGCCGACAATAATTTCGACGGCATCACCAGGTTGCAAGTGTAACTGCTGCCTTACTGATTCGGGGAGAGTAATTTGGCCGGTAGTACTTAGAATGGCTTGCATGGTTTGATCCTCATTAAAGACTTGGTCAATATTATCACTGCTTAGGGTTTTGCTAGAGACAGTAAGCCACAGCCGGAGACCGTGCCATTTCTTGATTGAACGTTTGATAGGCATTTAATAATTCATCTGCGGCAACTCTAACAACCGCTCACTGCGCCACACCCTGATAATGTGAAGCACCTGGCTTTCGAGCAAATACACAATACGAAAGGGAGAATGAATCAGTTCTCGTATTTTAGGCTCGGCAAATTCAGGAACCATCCGACCTATTTCCGGGTGATCAGACAACGTTTCAATATGCGCGATGATTTCGCGAACAAATTTATCGCCGACATGAGCAATCCCGGATTCCTGATAATAGCTTTTGATGGCTTCAAGATCGTCAACAGCAGAGTGTGCTATTAACAGCTGCACTTAACCCAAACCCAACTTAGCTTTAACCGCATCCAACTCCATTGCCTGGCCGCTTTTGACATCCATCAAGCCTTGGGCGACGGCCTTCATAAAGGCTCTTTCTTCCTGATTTTTTTCGTACTCATCCAGGTCCTGAACCACTGCCACACCTCGGCCTCGGCTGGTCAACAGCACCGGCCTATGGGTTTCTTTTACTTGGCTGATCACTTTCCCCGGGTTGATCTTAAGGTCAGTGAGGGGAATAACATCTTCGGAAAATTTGATTTTCATGGCATTGTCCAATGTAAGTGAATGAGCCGATTTTAGCACCTGTTTACAGGTACTGTTTTAAGACTTTCTAATCATTATGCACTGGCAATAGATAGTAAGCCGCAACCAAAAGCTTTGGCGGGGCCGATGCCATTAATTATTTGTTTCTTGAAGTACTCAGCATCAATCACCGTCAGCACTCCATCAAACAGCACTGTCTGAATTTTACCGCTACGGCCTTCTTTGCCCTTGCGGAAATACAAAACCGGTTCCGGTTGAACTAATAGCGTTTCCAATTGTGCAAAGTCTTGTAGTTTGCGCTCCAACCACGCTTGTTGCTGCTCTTCGTGCAACAACGGAACCCGCACGGTTTTGGTGAAGGTTTTGCCTTTTTTCTCGACCGTACCCTTACTGTTGTCTTTGATGGTTTTAATCGGATTTGCCCGTAGCCTGAACCGTAAGCGTTGGCCGTTTTGTACATTAAACACATAGTCGCGTTGCGCCAAAATCAACGGGCTTTGCTCGCCAGTTTGCGGTTGTAAAGCCGATTGCAGCAACACATTGGCACCGACACCGTTTTGCATTTGTTCAACACGAAACAGAAACTCCCGCTCGGCGTCTTCATGTCCCGGAAACAATCGCCAGAGTGCTTGATGGAGCTGGTAAGAATTTTTCGCCTGCTGCCAGGGAATGTGAATTTTACTCAGATACATGCTGCGCTCCTTGGCCCACTGTCATATACAGCGTCCGGCTGGCAAATTGCCGGGGCTGGTGGATGATAGGTACATCGCGTTTTTTTATGGGTATCGCGCCGGGGCTATCTTCTTCACTATAAATAGTGCCTTGGTTTATCACGGTCTGCGCTAATGCCGCTAAAGCAGATTCTGCGGCAAGCTTGGTTTCGAACAGCGGTCTAGCCAATGGGCAACTACGCCGTCCCAGTACCGGGGTATAAAACGGCTGCTTAATCGCCTGCTCGATGTCGGCCAAGCTGACAACGGCATTGGCATTAGCCCAAACAGCCACCGTGTAACAAGCATCCTGCCAATATTCCCGCCAAGTTTGAATAGTGTCATGGCTTTTCAAACCGCGATAGTCTTCCCGCGCATCCTTGACGGTATGGTAGTCGGTCATTTTTTGGCCTTGCTTATCAACACGCACGGCAAATGAAACACTGGATGCCAAATCTTGCAGTCGCTGTTGATCAATACGCTCGACTCCCAAACAGGCACCCAATAAACCCAATAAAGCACTGCGACCGGGAAAAAGCTCCGATGGCCTCAAGCCTTCGAAGCTATCCTTCCCCCAAGACTGCATTGGCCCTTGCAGTTTTAAAATTAAATAGTCACGCATGGCTGTTAGCCTTGACCGTTGCGTTTCAGCCAGTTTTCCAATTCTGGCAATGATGGTTTGCTAATAACGCTGCTGGGCAATTCAATTGTGTCCAAAGCAAATTCAGCACAACGATCATTTAAACCATAACCTTGATGAATTTTATCCCAGTGGTTATTCAACTCTTTAATCGAAGACTCTCGGAATCCGCCTTCTCTAGCCGCCTGTACAGGTTTTTCAAAAGCATTTGCCAATGAAATTGGCTGGTGAGCAAAACTGACCAACGCCACATCGGCCAAATTGTGCGCGGCAAAACTTTGTTGCTTGGCGCTAGGCACTTCGGTTGCCAGCATGTGTAAAACGTGGGCAGCAATATCGAGCGCTTTAGCCCGGCTCTCCTCCGTTTCTGAAGCTTTCATATCCGGTAACAAGCCAAGGTTAACCTGTAATTGTTTGAGGTTAAGGCTGGCATAACGGTAAAAAACGCCGGAGGAAAATTCTTGAGTACCCAAGTGTGCGGAACCCAATGCCTGCAAGTCATCGACTGCCGTAAACCAGTCGATGTCAGCATCGACCGCATGGGTTGTGATTGCGTGGGCCACAGCTAAAGCACCATCAATTTTACCGACTTCACTCATCAATCCCGAAGTTGCCATGCGGCCTGATAAAGCGATATCCAAGCCCTTTGCCATTGCTTGCCGAAATGCCAAGCCGTCTTTTTCGATCAGCTTTTGCAGCTTTTTCGCATCCACGCCTTCTGCTTCCAGTTTCTTGATTTGGTCGCAAAAATAAGCGACTTCTTCCAACACCCATGGAGCGACGGCATCATCTTTAGCTTTATCGGCGCTGCTGTCTTTACCGGAAATATAATCGATGGCTTGTTTGATGAGGTCTTCAGCGTAACGATCTGACAATGCGGCAACCGCCTGATGCTGAAAATCTGCCAAATGGTTAGTCCGCAGACTGGGTTCACCCAAATGCTGGCGGTAATAATCGCTGGTTCGCATAGTTCTTTTTAGACTTTGACTGGAAACCCGCACCCGTCGCTTGCCGCCGAAAAAGGCGGATTTTTGCATATTCATATCATCACGGTTCAAACAAGATGGGCTATGGGAAATCAGGATGTGAAAGTTGATAAAGTTTTCGTTCATGGTACGGATTCCTTTTTATTTAAGCGGAGGCTTTGGGTTTGGTATTTTGGTAAAAGAAAAAGTCTTCTAATAATTGGCGTTTCGCTAGGTCATTCCAGTAGTACAAAGTTTTTGCCGTGGATTGCCAATCCAGCGTTGGGTTGGCTTGCTTCAGTAAGCGACGCAACTGGATCAAATCGTTGGGTTCTTGCGAACGAATGACCATAAACAGGCGTTTTTCGTTTATATCAGCCTTAGCCAAGGCCTTGCCTAATGAGTCGCCACCATCTATATGCTTAATGTGCGGCAAGCAGAACAACAAACGTTGCATGCTCGGATAGGCTTTTTCGCTATGTAATACTCGATAGAAAGCGGGCACTTCAATCAAATCACTGGGGTTCATGACCCGTTTCAATTCAGCTTTCGGGCCAGGTTTCAAGTCATCGTAGCGTTGATATAACGCCAAAAAATCGGGCGTTTTGTTTACTCCATCACTCATGGGTTTTCTCCTTGGGGTTCCAATTCTTGAAGCGATTTATTTAAGGACCGCCTTGCCAGTGCCAAGGCTTTCAACATTTTCGGTTCTTGCCGGTAAGGCTCGGTCACTTGGTTGAACAACTCCGTTACTACCGATTTAAGTTGATCATTTAATGTTTTCTGTGCATCCATAGGTGCTTCGTAGTTCATGGTTGCCAAGCTTTGGTGCAACAAACTTTCGGTCTGCTGGTAATAGTTGCCTTCAACCGGATCACATAGATTGACGCCTGAACCATTCACTTTATCTTTAATACCAACGGCAAACAGATACAGTGCTTTTCTAATTGCCGTTTTGTAAGCCAAGCCATTGGCAATAATTTGGTGAATAACATCGCCATGCTCCGCCCAACCCTGAGCCAAACTAAATAGCTCATGGCGGCGTTCCAGAACCGTCGCCTGATTGTTACGGTAACCACCAACAATCAGTTGAATCTTGTCGGATGCCATAAAGGTTCTGGCTTGCTGAATGACTGGAGCGGTTTGCTGGCCTTCTTTATCGTTTTGTTGATCGACGACCAAGCGGCTTAAATGCGTCCAGGTTGGCGCGGTTGTGGTAAAGGATGGAAAGCGCTCTTCCCTTTCACCTTTTTTAATCGTAAAAGTGCGTGCCGACAGCGGATGAGGCCAGACACCTTCTACCGTGTAATTGAATTTGGCTTTGTTGAAACCGTTGTAAACCGGCTCAACGCATCCGCAGCAACTGCAACGTCCCGATGATTGAGGTGGCAAAAGCTCGAAATGGGCCGGTTGCCAAAGTAAGCCGCGATGCAAACCGATAGCTGATGCCGGTATCTTGGCTTCGGCTTTGATGGTATCCAAATAATTCGGCAACTGCTCTTTAGTATCTTGGTACCAGGGCATCACGGCTTCTGCTGTTTCCTCGGTCAAAACATTCAGCCAAATTGATTGCCGAAGATCGCGACCGTTAATCATGACGGTAATAGGTGTGCTTCCGCGCAGACTACCTTTAAATCCGCCGCCCATGCTCGGACTATTATTGGCAGCATTAAATAGTGCGATGGCCGCACATCCACCGCATAAGGCTTCCCCCAATCCTTGCGGATTGACAAAGGCTTTATTGGTGCCGTCGGCAACGCCAGCCAGTAATTTATCCATTGCAGTCGGTTGCACAGACTTAACACCGCGAATTTGCATGAATGGCGTGGTCGGATGATCCAAATCAAACCAATCCAATTTCTCCTTGCAAGCTTCGGCATAGGCTTCGGGAGAAATGGGTTGCATGACATATTGCCCCAATTCCTTTTTGTTCTTGGGCGTAAACAGCACTTGGGTAATGGCGCAAAGTAGCTGCAAACAGGCCAACTCCATATCGTCGCGTGGCGAGCAAAGCTCGCCGATTTGCTCGCCGTACAACAGCTGTTGCAAGGTGATTTTTTTGTAGCTGCCTTGCTGCTGGATTGGTATCCAACTTGACGTTAGCAAATTAAAACTCATTACAACTCTCCTCTTACCTTTTCCAAATTGCTGATAACGCAACAAGTAACGCCAATACAGCAATGGCCATTGCTGTCGAATTATTCAAGCCCTCGATTAACTTCGATAAATTTTCAGGCGTCATAAAATTCCCATGCTTTGAAAGCTAGGCACTATACGCCGAAAACAATTTTCATCAAGCTATTTAGTATAAAGTTATAATTTTACTAAATTAAACCATGTTAGAATTAGTACCATTCCCCACACCCGTGGGGATGAACCGCTATTCAGTATCAAGTTGACGACTGAAGCGAACTGTTCCCCGAACCCTCGGGGTTATGCGGAGGCTCTGCCTCCGCATCCTCCTGTACCAGCTCAATTCTTTTTAATCCCGCATTGTGTTGATAGATATAGGTATCGTTCCCATACTGAGCAAAGAACTGACTTCCAATTTGCTTCTGCATCGGTAACCAAATAACCCCATCTTGGTCGGCTTTCGGTAATCTGTCGTGATTACTCCAGCTCTTCGGCACCGCGACACTGTTCAGATTTAAGGCTTCGGCGCGTTGACTTTCGCCCATCGAGTCAAGTGGCTCACCATTTAGCAAACATCGTCGGCTCTGCGAATCAAGATAGGTCGGTATCACATTCAGACTCATATCACCGTCGCGAGTGAGTGCAGAGACATTGGCGTCGTTATCTGAAAGCTCGTGCATGCTGCTGTTAATCAGCTGCCTAGCCAACATCTTACTGGTGTAACGGTCTTTATCGTAATCATCGTAATTTTTCAGCACCCATTCCGGCTCATCCAACCAAGCCTCTTCATCGTAAACCGGTTCAATCCAATCCCGATAGGCCGCCGGAAACGTGACTTTCGATTCGCTGTCTTTTTTCGCCGCTTCCAGAAGTTGCTGTGTGCGCCACAATACCCGGCTGTTACCGTAGATTAATTCATGCAATGCATAGCCGTCTTCGTTTGGCAGCAGCACCGTGCAAACCGGTTCGGCCAATTGCTCAGGCCTATTCGGCTGATTCTTGGCGTGCCGATGCAAGCGGCCCATGCGTTGAAACAATAAGTCGACCGGGCAAAGCTGGGTAACCAACCAGTCGAAATCGAGGTCAAGCGATTGCTCGACTACCTGAGTGGCAATCAATAAATGACCTTTGCCTCGCACATTTTCCGGTTGCGGCTCGGGACCGAATAAATCCCAAACCTTCTTTTCCTTATCTTGACGGTGTCTAAAAATAAAGCGGGAATGGAATAACAAACATTGCTCTTCGCTGATCGTTACCGATTGTTCGATCAGCGCCTGACAGTGTTGATACAGTTGTTGGGCAACGGCGACCAGATTACAAACCAGACAAACCTGTGCGCCTTGCTCTACCGCATCCAACAAGCGTTGCAATAACTGCTCATCCGGCAATAGCTCCGGCGCTTTGATCAATTCCAAACCGATAGCTGTCGGCTGCGGTTGTTGTGCGGGACGCTCCGTCAAATCAAAAGTTGTGGTTTGCCCTGCACTGCAATGGCTGATTAACGGATACGCAGAGTTAATCGTTTTTAACTCGCAAGCCCACGCCTGTGCTAACTGGCGTTTTTGACCGGATGGCAAGGTCGCCGACAATAAAATCGCACTGCCGCCGGCAAGTCGCTGCTGTTCCAAAACCGCTTCCAGCAAGCCGTACATATAGCTGTCATAGGCATGCACTTCGTCGACGATCAACACGCTACGGCCAATGCCGAAGCCACGCACGAACTTATGTTTGACCGGCAACACCGACACCAAAACTTGATCAACAGTACAAACGCCAATCTGTCCGAGAAAGACCCGCTTACGACTTTGCGACAACCAGTTGCCACATTGCACCCAAGCTTCTTCCTTGTCTTGGACGGTTTTCGGACGGCAAGCTTGTTTCAAATTGATAAAGTTTTGTTGATATTTGGCTCTGCCATGCGCCAAGACCACGTTGGTTTGATTAGCAAACAGCAAAGACGCCGCTTTTTCCAGACGTGCCAACATAGCGTTAGCAGTTGCCTGAGTAGGCAATGCGAACACGATACTGTCGGCAAAACCTAAAGCCAATAATTGCCAGGCGTAGGCCAAAGCTGCTTCGGTCTTGCCGGAACCAGTCGATGCTTCAATTAGCGTCAGGCCTGGTGTTTTGGGTAATTCTTGGATCAAACATTGCACCTGTCTTGGTGAATTTCCGGCCAATAACGCTTCAATTGGCTGATACGGATTGACCTGGCTGATGACACCGGCTTCATGCAAAGCGGTTTTGGCTATCTCCTTACGTCCTTCATACCATTGCTTCAATGCATCAAAACGATCGCACGGCTCGTCAACATAAGTAAATTGCTCAGAAGATCCCAGCCAATCGCAGACCGAACAGAAACCGGCCAGCATCGTTGCCGAGGTTTGATTGTTTTTAGTTTTATCCAAAAGCGGTGGCGTATCGGCAAGTGATAATCCAACAGGCGCAAGAAATAATTGCTCTAACACTTGTAACCATAGCAACCGGCTTTGTTTGAAGGTATCCAGTAATGGTTTAGGCGCTGATAGACTATAGTTATGACTGTCTTTTTCATGCTCACCCGGCACTATGCCATGATGTCCAACTACCGGTGCGAGCCAGCTAAACCATGCTAGCCATTCTTCGTTATCATCAAAGCAAAAATCGCCATCGCCAGATGAAAACCGTTCCGTTAGATCCTGATAAAACCAATACAATCCGGCCGGGCCGTGATTGTATTCCTTGATTGATTGCCCGCTGATTTGAGTTGAAATTGCGCTTACTTCAGGATTAACAGCCTTCCAAGCCTCACCCGCTTTCCGCTGAAAGCGCAGATCGAATTTGCCGTAATCATGCAATGCAATGAAAAAAAGCAGCCAAGCGCGGGTTTGATTCTCATCTAAACCAGTAATTTCAGTAAAACAGCGCTTTATCTCGCGACTGTGTTTCCACCATTGATCGGCCACCGCCGCCACATCCAAACAATGGTAAGGCAACAGATGGTAAGCCAGGCCGAATTCGGCGTCTGATTGGGCTTTGCCCCAGTAGTGGTAATACAGTGCGTCTTTCATAGGTTGCCTGTAGTTATATTGATAGAACGATACCTGACATACATCATCAGCCGCCAAGTAGTGTGTTTAAACTTTGACCATGGGGTCATTGTTATGTGTCGGAAATTCAGTGTGCTTGGTGTAAACTTTATACTAGCAGTTACTTGTCATGCAATCTTTATTTGCACATATTTATGACCGAAATTACGCAAGACTTTTTCAAATGGGATGTTAAGCAGCGATTGACGTTGCTGGAAGCCACTGTTTACTGGACTGGCGAGCTGGTGACCGGCTTTTTGACTTCTACGTTTTCTATCAGCCGGGTGCAGGCAACGAAGGATATTGCGTTGTATCTGTCGTTGCGGCCGGATAATTTACGGTATGACCGTTCGCTTAAGCGCTATCTGATTACCAAGCAATTTACGCCGTTGCTGATTACCGGCAGTCCGCAGGAATGTTTACATGTGTTGCAGGCTTCGCAATCGGCTGCGCCACCGGTGGTGACGTTAATGAGCAATCTGCCGACAGTTGAAGTATTGACCTCACCTACTCGGCATATTGATGTCGGGGTGTTGCGGCCGGTGTTACAGGCGGCGCGTTTCGGGCTGGTGTTGGAGATCGGCTATCAATCGATGAGTTCGCCGGAGCCTGCGGTTCGCAAGGTACAGCCGCATACATTGGTGTTTGACGGGTGGCGCTGGCATATGCGGGCGTTTAGTTATTCGCATAATGAATTCCGCGATTTTGTGCTGGCGCGGATTCATCAAGCCAAGGTAGTGGGTAAACCAGAAGTGCCCTGCCCGGTCGATACGGGATGGGAAAATCTACTAACGGTTGAAATTGGTGCACATCCGGGCTTGAGCGATTCGCAAAAACAGGCGGTGGAGCGCGATTTTGGTATGGTGAATGGTAAATGTTCCACCACGGTGCGAGCGGCGTTGCTGTCTTATCTGTTGTTATCGATGCGGATCGGTAAGGACGATTATCAACGCGAGGCGATGGTTCAGCAGATTGTGTTGCTTAATCGGGATGAATTGCAGCCGTACTTGGCTTTTTAAAATCCCCCTCAACCCCCTTTATGCCCCTGAGGGTACTTTTTTAAAGGGGGAGGTATGCGGTTGTCATTTTTCAATAATCGACAATTTATCTTCTGCTATGCCCAATAACAGCTCGCCTTTTAGTAGACCGAGCAGTTCGCGGCCTGCCATGACATAACGCCAGCCATGCAATAACGGGCATTCGTCGTTGTCGCCGAACAGCAATTCTTCCAAATCTTTGCGCGTCGCCAAGATGATTGGGTTTAAGGCATTTTCTTCGGCACGCACGCGAACCCAAGCGGTCAGAATATCCAGGATGGCTTCTTGTTGCTGGGTTTTCTTGAGCGGTCGACCTTTATCATTGAGTGGAATGGGGGGACGAT
>Ga0208751_100201_pt1 | contig 20631 bp, 15 predicted proteins | sample LakWasMet22_HOW5_2_FD_183868 | JGI IMG/M metagenome (GOLD analysis project Ga0208751, IMG submission 183868) | Freshwater sediment methanotrophic microbial communities from Lake Washington under simulated oxygen tension - Sediment Metagenome... | ecosystem: Environmental > Aquatic > Freshwater >... | reverse complement strand
AGCACGCCATTCCAACCCGCCCGGCCCAAGGCCTCAAGATTCTCCCGCGGGAAAACGCCCTGGTCGGTTTGTTCGGCATTAGGCCGGATGACTTCGTCAACCAAGGTGCGAATTTCGGAACGGATTTTTTCGTAATCGTGTACAGACATGATGCTCTCCTTAAGCTACTTCACATAATTGGGTTTGATCCGCGCGGATAAGCGCCGCCACAACGGCTTGGCGCGCTGCCGCATGGATGCGTTCATTGACGATGGCATCGCTAAAGCGTGATCCGTCATAGTTCTGTTCGGTGGCGTAGATGCCGGAAGGGACGGTTTGCGCACCGAAGAAGCCGAATAGCGGCCGCAGTTGATGTTCGATAATCAGGGCATGCTTTTCCCCGCCGCCGGTGGCGCCGAGAATCACCGGCACGTCGTTCAGCGCCTTCACATCCAGAAAATCAAACACATGCTTGAATAGGCCGGTATAGGAACCTTTGTAAACCGGTGTGACCGCTACCAGGATGTCGGCCGACCCGATAGAATCCAGCACGGCTTTGCCACTATCGCTCAGCTCGCCCGGATGACGGGCTGGACCGAACACCGGGCCCAGATCAGCCAAGCTGTGAGTTATGACTTCAATACAAGCTTGCGGGTAAGCTTGCTGCTTGATGGCTTCCACGATTTGCTCGGCCAATGCGAGCGTCTTGGACGGCAGACCTAGATTGCCCGAAACAACCACGACTTTTAATGTACTCATGTTGATTGCCTTTGTACGGTTGAAAAATCCCAATGCCTGCAAAGCATGGGTACTGTACTTAAGCTTTAGCACCGATTATGCCAACACGTAACCTATTGTTTTTTAAATGATTGACGAGAGCCTTATCGATTTGAATGCCGATTTTGCAGCAGCGAATCACAACGATTGCCGCTGTAGCGGCAATCGTTGCGGGACATGCAACCGGCAACCCCAGCGTTAAGGCTGTGCAAGATCATTTGGCACAATACCTGCTGCTTCTGTGGCTTGAACACCAGCCGAAGCGAAGATCGCTTCAACACATTAGCCAAATCCGAGAATTGACAAGATGTCCAGACCGATAATCGACATGCGCAGCCGACCTGCGTTTCTGCATGATTTTTATGGCGCAACGCCGGCAACACCCGAATACGAAACCGCCAAATGGCTTAATCGCCGCTTGGGCTCTAAACAGGACGATCACTTTGTCCGCTCGCATACCCTGGATGGGTTTATCGAGGAAATTCGCGAGGTGGGTATCCGCCATGCGGTCGTCGTCGGCCGCGATACGCCCGACATCACAATCTCCAACGAGACCATCCGGGACATTACCTCGCCGCACCCGGAACTGATCGGCATCGCCTCGGTAAACCCGCAGGCGCTGGATAGCCGTGCCATCGCCGAAGCCATTGAAAAGGCCGTGAACACACTGGGTTTGAAGGGAGTTAACATAGAACCCGGATTCGGCGCGCCGCCCATTCAGGCCGATGACCCGTTGCTCTACCCGATTTACGACGCCTGCGAGCAACTGGATGTACCGGTGTTTTTAATGTCAGGTCCGACCACGCCGAACCTGGAATATGCCAATCCGGTCGCCGTCGGCAAGGTGGCCAGGGCTTTTTCAGGTTTGCCTATTGTCTGCTACCACGGTTTTTATCCGTATGTGAACGAAATGATCGGCGTCGCGTTTCGCTATGAAAACGTTTACGTCGTCCCGGACATGTATATTTTTCTGCCGGGCGGAAGCCTGTATGTGGAAGCGGCCAACGGTTTTATGAAGGAGCAATTGCTGTTTGGCAGCTCGTATCCGTTCCGGGCGATGGGGCAAACGCTCGATGACTTTATACGGCTCGGTTTACACGAGGAGGTGCTGGATCGGGTGTTGTATCAAAACGCGAAGCGTTTATTGCGGATTTGACCGATAGGCCGGATTTGCCGAATAATCCCAGCGCGGATTATTCGGCATCTTTCCGTTAAAATTTGAAATTCGCGCCCGCCCCCAACGCCCATTCGCTGGCATTCACATGGTAATCGCCCAACGCCAGCGTGCTGCGGTCTGCGGTGCCTTCAAAGGCATAGGCCGCAAACGAATCCAGTCTGAACTTGGGTGTAAAGGCGTACCCCACACCGGCGGTGACGGTATGCTCCCAAACGACCGGGCCTAAAGTCGTTTGTACGACTTTAATCAAATCATTGCTGTTAAGCACACCGGGAACACTGGTGTCCAGAGGCAGCGTCCCTACACCTGTAAAGCCGCCCACCGTGCCGTTCGGTTCGTCGCGCAGCAACTTTGAGGCATAACTGTAACCTGAGCGGAATTGCCAGTTGCCGAGGCTATATTGGCCGCCCAACATGGCCAGGAATTGATCCTTGTAGACATCTTTATACAAAGACGATTTGGACCAGTTTTTCCAGGCGACGTCCGCCTCCAATAACAAGTTGGGCGTCGCATTGGCCGCGATACCCCAGGTGACCTCCAGCGGCTGCTCGAGCTTGACGTCCTGGTATGCCTGGCTGCCGCCCACGGTGGTCGACAAGACGTTTTGATAGTGGTATTGCAGAGGGGTCTTTACCGAGGCGCCCAGCTTCACATCCTGCGTGAGCTGATAGGTTGCGCCCAAGGCGCCGCGAATCGAAATATCATGTACGCTGGACGTCGTCCCACCAAAATCGCCCGACAAGCCCGCGAGCCCTGTCGTATTCCCGACCGTCCCGAATTGGCCCAAACCGAATCCCACCGTTAATGCAGCCCCTAACGACAGATCCGGCGTCACCTCATAAGCCGCCCCCACGTTGGCGCTAAACGACAGTAACTCTACGTCCAACGGCAATGTCGCCGCGCCGCCGAGCCCGGCGCCACCCAGGCCGAGTCCGGCCCCGGCGTTGATCGGATGGGTGCGATAATCCGCGCCCAAGCCGGAATCCACCCCGACGCCGGCACCAACCACAAAGCCGGGCAAGACTTCTCCGCTGAGCGCCACATCCGGCGCGATATAATTCTGCGCCAGACTGTGGGATCGGTTGGTGAAGCCGTTATTGCTTTGATAATTGTCCACATCCGGCTCGAGGATGGCGGCGCCTAAGCCAAAATTGAAGCCTTTAAACTGAGTCAGAGTGGCCGGATTGCCAAACAACGCCGCGGAAACTTCTTGCGGCTTGGTATAAGCCGCGCCGGCCATACCGCCGGCAATGGGTTTTGCAGACAAATTCAGGTCAGTGCCGGTATTCAGCGCCAATACGCGAGGCGATGCCGCACTGGCTAGCGCCAATAACATCACCTGATTAAACCGCCATAGATTGATGCGTCTGTCATTTCCGAGAGGAATCGATGCTGTGTTCATTGTTAAACTCCAATAAAATATTTTCAGGTATCGGCCACGTCCGTTTAGCTTGTCCGAATAGGGTTCATAAAGGACAAACACGTTCTGCCTGAAAGCCTCTATTGCGAGCTTTGTGCCAAACATAACTCATTGTTTATAAATAACTATTTATAACATCTCGATTATTAATGCCGCGCCAGCAGCAATGCTGTAGAAAAATTGCCGCTCTTGGCGCAACGCGCCATCCCCTGTCGCGCGGATTCTCCGCTGATACTAGATAGCAAACAGAGTTGACGCTAGCGATTGCCTGACAAATCCTTGGGTATCCGTTTTCCTTCAATAGCAAGAGGGCCCTTGCCCGGATCAATCGTCAGCAAAGCTACCCCCAAACCGGTAAAAAAGAGTAAAATACGGGGTTTTAAACCGCATTCGGCTTTTGCCCCGCGAGTATCCCATGCATACAAAATACAAAACCGACGACCTGAGAATTTGTGAGACGAAGGAAGTCATCGCGCCCTATCAGGTGCATGATGAAATGCCGATTACCGACGAAGCGGCCGAAACCACCGCGAAAGCGCGTCAGGAAATTCATCACATTCTGACCGGCGAAGACGATCGGTTGCTGGTGATAGTCGGCCCTTGCTCGATCCATGACCCGGCCGCGGCGATCGATTATGCCAAGCGCTTGAAGGCGGTCAAGGACGAACTGGCGGAAGATTTGCAGCTCGTGATGCGGGTCTATTTCGAGAAGCCGCGTACCACGGTCGGCTGGAAAGGTCTGATCAACGATCCGGATATCGATTCCAGCTTCAACATCAACAAGGGCCTGCGCATTGCGCGCCGTTTGCTGCTCGATGTCGCGAATCTCGGCATGCCGGCCGCGACCGAATACCTCGATCTGATTTCGCCGCAATACATTTCCGACCTGATTGCCTGGGGCGCTATCGGCGCGCGTACGACCGAGAGCCAGGGCCACCGCGAGCTGGCCTCCGGCGTATCCTGCCCGATCGGTTTCAAGAATTCGACCGACGGCACGATCAAGATCGCGATCGATGCGATCGGCGCGGCGATGAGCCCGCATCACTTCCTGTCGATGACCAAGGGCGGGCATTCGGCGATTTTCTCGACCACCGGCAACGAAGACGTGCACATCATTTTGCGCGGCGGCAACAACCGGCCGAATTATGACGCGGTCAGCGTCGAACAGGTCGCCGAAGGCCTGGTCAACGCCAAGCTCAGACCGAACATCATGATCGATTTCAGCCATGCGAACAGCCTGAAGCAATGCCAGCGCCAGCTGATCGTCGGCGAGGATGTTGCCACTCAAATCGCCGGCGGCGATCACCGCATCATGGGCGTGATGGTCGAAAGCAATCTGGCCGCAGGCAAGCAGGACGTGGTGCCGGGCAAACCGTTGACCTATGGCCAAAGCATTACCGACGCTTGCCTCAGTTTCGAGGATACCGTGCCGCTGCTGCACAGCCTGGCGGAAGCCGTGCGCGAGCGGCGGTCGCTGGACAGCAAAGGAGCTTAACCGATGAATATTATTGTGAACGGCGCCGCGCGCGAGTGCGCGGAGCACAGCACCGTCGCCGCCTTGATTGCCGCGTTGGAATTGAACGGCAAGAAAATCGCGGTCGAATTGAACCAGGAAATTCTGCCTTATGATCAATATGGCGAACAGGCATTGAAAGACGGCGACCATATCGAGATCGTACATGCGATCGGCGGCGGCCAGGACGACTCTTTTGTGATCGCCGGCAAATCCTACCGCTCGCGCCTGTTGGTCGGCACCGGCAAATACAAGGATCTCGAAGAAACCCGGCTCGCGACCGAAGCCTCGGGCGCCGAGATCGTGACCGTCGCGATCCGCCGCACCAACATCGGCCAGAATAAGGACGAGCCTAACCTGCTCGACGTGATCTCGCCGGACAAATACACGATCCTGCCGAACACCGCCGGCTGCTATAGCGCCGAAGAAGCGGTCCGCACCTGCCGACTGGCCCGGGAGCTCTTGGGCGGCCATAAACTGGTCAAGCTGGAAGTATTGGCCGATCAGCTGACGCTGTTCCCCGATGTCGCGCAGACCTATATCGCCGCCGAACAGCTGGTCAAGGAAGGCTTCGAGGTGATGGTTTACACCAATGACGACCCGATCGCCGCGAAACGGCTCGAAGAGATCGGCTGCGTCGCGGTGATGCCTTTGGCCGCGCCGATCGGCTCGGGCCTCGGTATTCGGAACCCCTATAACATCCTGACCATCGTCGAAAACGCGAAGGTGCCGATTCTGGTCGATGCGGGCGTCGGCACCGCCTCGGATGCGGCGATGGCGATGGAACTCGGCTGCGACGGCGTGTTGATGAATACCGCGATTGCGGCCGCGAAAAATCCGGTGCTGATGGCGTCCGCGATGAAAAAAGGCATCGAGGCCGGGCGCGAAGCGTTTTTGGCCGGACGCATGCCGCGCAAACGCTTCGCTTCCGCGTCTTCGCCGATCGAAGGCTTATTTTTTTAAGCCCGCATTTTCGAACGAAGCAAGGTACGCTCGACTGCATGGATGCAGGAGGTAGAGCAATGCAGGAGCAATTGCCGAGTGCGTACCTTGCCAATACCCCAAATATCCGAAACCATCAGAAACGGTACGCACCGCGTATCCTACTATCCGTCCATGTTGTCCGAAATTCAGTTTCCTCGCAAAATCAAAAGTTTCATTCGCCGCCAGGGGCGCCTGACCGCCGGTCAGCAGCTTGCCCTGGATAACCAGTGGCATGTTTACGGACTCGATCCGAATATCGATTATGATTTTGCCGAGGTCTTCGGACGTAACGCGCCGCGCTGTATCGAAATCGGTTTCGGCAATGGCGAGAGCCTCGCGAAGATGGCGGCGGCGAATCCGGAAATCGATTATATCGGCATCGAAGTGCACCGGCCGGGCGTCGGCCACTTGTTGATGCTGCTGGCAGAGAAGAATCTGACCAATGTCAGGATCTATTGCCATGACGCGATCGAGATCCTCGAAAAACGGGTGCCGGACGACAGTTTAAGCGGCGTACATTTGTTTTTCCCCGACCCCTGGCCGAAGAAAAAACATCACAAAAGACGCATCGTGCAGCCCGGTTTTACCGAGCTATTGAGCAGAAAACTGAAGACGGGAGGCTATTTTCATGCCGCCAGCGACTGGCAGCACTACGCGGAACAGATGCTGGCGGTGCTATCGGAACAAAAACGGCTAGCGAATGCCAGCCCCGGCGCCGCCTATTGTCCGCGCCCGGACTACCGGCCGCTGACCAAATTCGAGCAGCGCGGCATCAAATTGGGTCATGGGGTGTGGGATTTGATTTTCAGGAAACTCTGAGACTCTCTTCGAAATTCCCTTCGCCTTCCCCGCCCCAGAAGGGGTTAGGGAAAGTCAAACGGGGCAAACGTCAACAGGCATTACCGCCCGTGCAGACAGTCACTTGTTGTCGAACTGCAAGCCTTCCATCCGCATCAGCTTGATCATCATCGACAGCTCTTCGCGCCGCCTTCTGAGCTGTTTCAATTGCTCTTCAAGCGCGGTAATGCTTTCGGCGACGTTGCCTTTCGAGTCATTGATCTTTCTGAGCATCAACAGGCGTCCGTCGATCTGCTTTTTGTAATCCTTGATCTGATGCATCAGCGGCGTCATCACGTTACCGCTCCAGGTCGCCGCATCGTCGTGCGCCTGCTTAAGGATGTGCCGCGCCTTCGCGATTAACGTGCCATAGAGCTTGTTGATCACGATGCTTTGCTCGGTCATCGTTGTCTTGGCGCTGGCGCGGAAAGCCTCGCCCTCGGCAAAAACCTGCTCCAGCTCGAACTGATAGGTCGAGATCGAAAACAGCTGCGGCTCAATCTCGACAAAACCGTATTCATCCTTGAATTTTTTGTGGATCGCCTTGACCAGGCGGCGGGTTTCATTGGTCAGGTCGACCGACTCCTGTAGCAAATCGCGCAATTCATCGAACAACTTACGTATGTTTTGTTTCATGCTGTAAGTCGTCAGGCTCTTGGCCATGTCATCGCGGGTTCTGTTCACGATCTCGTCGATTCTTTCCTTAGCGAACGAGTCGACCAGCATTTTTGCCTGCGTCAAAAACACCTGGCGGCTGGTCTGGAAATTCTCGACCGTCGCCATGTACTGGTTCTGCTTGTCACGCATTTCGGCCAGCAATTTGCCGGTCATGTCCTTGTTCTCGAAGTCGATTTTTTTGACTTCCTCGAGTTGGGAAATCGAATTGCTGTAAGACGAATCGGTCAGGCTCAACGACTCATTGACCATGAAGCCGATGTCGCGAATGATCGCATTCATCAGGATCGTCCGGCGTTCCTTTAAAATATCGTTGGCCAGATAATTTTCGAGCGTCGCCAGCCGGCTTCTCTCGAGCAAATCCGTATCGTTTTTGACCTTGGCCAGCAAGGCCTGCTTGGCCGACACCGGGAAAATGGCCTTTTGATTGATTTTCAGGGTTTCGGCCGAAGCCTTGATCTGCGATTGAATCGCGCTTTCATAACCTTTTTCACCGGCCAGATCATCCCACATCGCGTCGATCTTGTTCATCACGACCGCGACGCTTTGCTTGCTGCCGCTGCTGGCCTTGAATACATGGCTGCGCCACATTTCCAGATCGCTCTTGGTCACGCCGGTATCGGCGGCCAGCAAAAACACGATCGCCTGCGCGCTCGGCAACATGCTCAAGGTCAATTCCGGCTCGGTGCCGAGCGCGTTCAGGCCCGGCGTGTCAAGGATGGCCAGCCCTTCCTTCAATAAAGCATGCGGAAAGCTGATCAGCGCATGCCGCCAGCACGGTATTTCCACTTTATCGGGATTCGCGTTGCCCTGCTCGGCGGCCTCGCGCTTGTTCCATAAGCCCAGTTTTTCGGCAAGCTCGCGCTCGACCGGCTTTGTCGCCATCAGTTCCATGAAAGCTTCCTGCATTTGCGCAGGCGAATTGCAATCCAGCGGAATATGTTTCCAGCGCTTGGGCTGCTGTTTCAGTTCGACCAGGGAAATATCTTCCAGACGCGTTTCGATTGCTAACAAGCGGATATAGCTGCCGCCCGCCTCATCCCAAAACAATTCGGTCGGCGACATCGTGGTGCGGCCCGGCGACGAAGGCAATAGTCTCAGGCCGGTTTCGGCAAAGAATAGCGCATTAATCAGTTCGGTCTTGCCGCGCGAAAATTCAGCCGCAAACGCCAGCGTGATCCGATCGGACTTCAACCCGCTCAGGATGTTCAAAATCGTATTGTCGCTTTGCGTATCCTGCAAGCCATAGCGATGACGCCATTGCTGATACATGTCGATCGTTTGTATCAATTTTGCACGCCACTGCGAATATTCGCGCATTTGCTCTTTAAATTCCAGATTCCTCATGGCAAGCCTTTTGTTTCTCAATATGCGTCTGTTAAGAGTCGAATGTCTGGATCAACAAGATGTTGAAATTCAAACTGTTAAGAAAACAACTCGCGCAAACGGAAGCGCAAGCGCTTCCTCGGGAGAGTTTGCTTTAAAGTGTAGACCATATTTGATTTTGGCATAGTTGAATGCCCGGTTTTTTGCCATGCTCCGCAATTTTCGCTAAACCCCGTAGCGGTCGCGGTAGGCGGTGATGGCCTCCAGCACGCCGGGTCGTTCTCTGGCATTCTCGGTCAGATAGCCGATGATGTTTGCCAGCGTGATAATCGACACGACCGGCATGCCGTAACGTTGCTCGACTTCGCTGATCGCGGAGCGTTCGTCCAGGCCTTTTTCCTGCCGGTCCAGCGCGATTACGACGCCGGCCGGCGTCGCCTGGGCGGCGCGAATGATCTCGACCGACTCCCGGACCGAGGTGCCGGCGGTGATCACGTCATCCAGGATCACCACATTGCCTGCCAGCGGCGCGCCGACCAGCGTGCCGCCTTCGCCGTGATCCTTGCTTTCCTTGCGGTTGAACGCAAACGGAATGTCGCTGCCGGTCAGTTCCGCATAGGCGATCGAGGTGGTGCTGACCAGCGGGATGCCTTTATAAGCGGGCCCGTACAGGATGTCGGTCTTGATGCCGGACTGGATCAGCGCCTGCGCATAGAAGCGTCCGAGGCGGCCCAGTTTCGCGCCGGTATTGAACAGGCCGGTATTGAAGAAGTAAGGACTGGTGCGGCCGGATTTCAATTGGAATTCGCCGAATCTGAGGACGCCGCATTCGAGCGCATAACGGATGAATTGTTGTTGATAGTCGTGCATAACAGTGATAGCTCTAAGGGTAGGTGAAAAAAATCAGGTGATGAAATTCTGCAAAACCGTATCCAGAAAATCCCAGCCTTTTTCGGAGCAAACATAGCGGCCGTCCTGAAGGATCAGCAGATTTTGCCGGCAATTGTTCGACAAGCCGGGTTCCAGCGCGGCGGGCGCAAGGCCGGTCGCCGCGGTAAACGCATCCAGCGTGAAGCCTTGCTTCAGACGCAGATGATTCATCACGTATTCGAGCGGCAACTCCTGCACCACGATCGCCTGTGCGCCGCCCTGCCCGTGCGTGTCTTGCAGATATTGCTCTGGTCCTCTCGGCTTGCTGGTACGGACGATGTTTGCCGGCAAGGCCAGCGAAATCTTGCCGTGCGCGCCGGCGCCGATGCCCAGATAATCGCCGAATTGCCAATAATTCAGATTATGCCGGCATTGCCTTCCGGGCCGGCTGTAAGCCGAAATTTCATACTGCGCATAGCCGTGCTCGGCCAATAGCGCCTGACAGGCTTTTTGGGTCGCGAAAATCAGCTCGTCATTGGGCAGCTTCGGCGGAAATTTATAAAAATAGGTATTCGGCTCCAGCGTCAGCTGATAAAACGAAATATGCGTCGGATTCAGCCTGATCGCGGTGCGAATATCGTTGACGCCGTTGTCCTTGCTCGCGCCCGGCAAGCCGAACATCAAATCCAGGTTCAGATTGTCGAAGCCGGACTTTTGCGCGATGTCGACCGCGCGCAGCGCCTCGCGCGCCGAATGCACCCGGCCCAGCGCCTGTAGAAAGGTGTCGTCGAAACTCTGGATGCCGATCGACAGGCGGTTGATGCCGAGCGCGCGAAACTCGGCGAATTTCTCGCTTTCGAAAGTGCCGGGATTCGCTTCGAGCGTGATCTCGATATCGTCTACCCATCGGATCTGTTCGGCAATGCCGCTCAACAGACGGTCGAAGGCTTCCGGCGAAAACAGGCTCGGCGTGCCGCCGCCGACAAAAATGCTGTGGAGTGGCCGGGTGATGCGATAGCGCCGAATATCCTCGGCCAGATCGCGCAATAAGGCATCGACATAAGCCGTCTCGGGCGCGCCCTCCTTGACCGCGTGGGAATTGAAATCGCAATAGGGACATTTTTTGATGCACCAGGGAATGTGCACGTAAAGGCTGAGCGGTGGCAAGGACTATCGGGACAAATGATTGGAGAAGCGCGCAGTTTATCATGTTCACCCTCCGTCAAGGCGAACATTCCGAACGTTCCCGCAAACTCTTAAAAATTTATTCTGCCCGTCTGCTCACTTCATCCAGCAACTTGATGAAATTGCGCTTGGGTTTGAAGCGGCTGCGCAATTCCGCCAGATAATCCATAAACTCGCGCTTTCGTTCGGGGCCGTTCAGAATGCTTTCGATCCTCCGCACGAGTTCGACGGCCTCGGCATAGGCGGCATTGTTGGTTTGTTCTACGATGGTCGGAATGATCTGCCGATACAGAGCCAGGGCATCGTCAGGACGCTCCTTTTCCAGTTTGCCGGCCAGTTCGATCAGCAAATTCCGATCGCGGACGCCCGCATGCGCCGCCGTCCAGGCATCATCCAGGTTGTTTTCCCACAACGCGATTTGCAGCCGCACGGAATAATCGGGCATGCCGGGCTTCGTTTTCCAATAGCTTACGGCGGCGGCTCCTCCGGCAATGGCGTCGGCCAGTTTCGCCAGCGCGCGCTCCCGCTGTTCGGGCCAAACGCCGAGCCGTTCGGAGACCGCGTGCAGCTTTTTATAATGGTCCAGGATTGGCCGCTCTTCGAACTGCACCCAGGTCAACTGCAAGGCTTCTTCGTTGCGTTGGCTTTTGAGATAAGCCGCGACCAGAAAATCGCGCAATCGATTGTCGGTGGCGGCAGGGAAAGCGTGCAGACCGCGTTCCGCCCATTCGAGCGCCTTGTCATCCCGGCCGTTCGCGGCCCATATCCCGGCGATGGTCAGATAACGGTAAGCCGTACTCAGATCGCGCGCCTTGATCGCCACCAGTTCTTCCACGTTGCCGCTCGCTTCGGCCAGGAACTCCATGATGCGGGTAATACGGTAGCGCTGGAAATCATAAGGGCTGTCGCCGTCACGAAAACCGATCTTGGCCCATTCCGCCTCGGCCAACTCCCGGTAACGGCGGAGGCCCGCCTCGCCCAGAAGGTCGCGGTAGGCCATCGCATTGATATCGCCGTAATCATTGGCAGGCGAGATTTCCATCCGGAACAGCCGCTCCGCCAGCGCTTGCGGGTCCGGCTTCGCCAGCCGGCAGGCTTGCAGGTGCAAATCGCCCAACCGGCTCAGGATGCCGCCGACCTCGCCGTTGGAATCGTCTATGTTGTCGAGCGCTTTTGCTACGCGTCCGATCGCATATTCGGTCAACTCCATCAGCATAGGTGCATCCTCCGGCGTCGATAAGGTCGCTATCGCATCCACAACCTGATCGAGCTCATCCGCAAAAGCCCCCGCATCACCCCAGTCCATAAAACCGCGAACCTGGGTCGCCTTCTCGATGGCCTCGCGATAGGCCTTGACGGCATGAGCGCCGCCGGCAACGGACTCGGCCTTGAGCAATAGCGTCCGGTATAGGCGATCATCCTGTTCCGCCGCATCCATCAACCACGCGATCAATGTGTCCGGCGACTGGATCTCCAGATAGTCCCGAATCGTGCGCCACGGATCGGGACGCTGGCCGCTGCCGTCTTCGTGTTCGGCAAGCCAGGCCAGACCGACCGCCACGCAGTGTTTGCAGAAAAAACCGTCCGCCGCGTTCGGACAACTGCAATCGTGTCCAAGATAGTCCCCGGTCGTCCCGCAGTTCGACATGGTAGGTTTCGGTGCCATCGACGCGCGCGCTGACTTTACGGCCCGTCTCGCGCAGCGGCCCTACTTGGCCGTCCTCATAATACGCCTCGCCGCGCGCGAAAACCGCTGGGCCGGCCAGGTTTTTGAGGGCGTTGCGGGTAATAAGCTTTTCAAACATAGATAAATTATGAGGGGGGTAAGATAAAATCACTGGTAAGCCGTAGGTCGCCAATAAACCACGACGGTGTTTTGCATTCGCTAAGGCGCCCTGCACGGATCATCCATTTTATAGACGGCGATCGCGCTATGATAAAGAATCGTCATTCCGGCAATCCCTTCCGAAATGGCAGCCTGCTAGTATCGAGTATATCGCATGATCAGCCTGGTACGCTGCGCACCCTTGTATCTTTATTCATGCCACTCGCTTACGTGTTCGCTTATTCATAATGCGTCCACATCATAATGACTTTTATCGCCCGTTCTGTTTCCAAGACTTCATAAACGAGCCTATGTTGCTTGTTGATCCGCCTGGAAATCGCCCCTTTCAAGTCGCCTTTTAGAAATTCGAATTCGGGCGGATAGGCGTAAGGGTCCTGTGCAATCAATTTTAAAAGCTCTTCCGCTTTGCCCTTCAAATTGGATGCTTTGATCAATTGCGCGTCCTTCCTGGCCCGGCCGGTGAAGTAAATTTTGTACATCACCAATCCAGATGCTCCGAACACTCGTTGAGCGGTGTATTTAAACCATCAATGATCGCCTGTTTGATTTTCGGGTTTTTCGATAAATAATCGCTGTCGCTTTCCTTGCCCGCAGCGCTTTTGAGAAACAGCACGAAATCGAGCACTTCTTTTTGCGAGCTCAAAGGCAGCGTATTGATTTCCTGATTGATTTTTTCTTGCAAGGTATTCATTTTTTTACCTCCAGCGGAACAACATTCAATGAGAGTAAATTGGTCTACAGGCAACACAAATAGCGATTCCGTCTTAGGATTCTCGTTGATTTGTAACTTACACCCTTTCCTACGGCAACTCGTCTGGCCGCTGAGTCATGAACTCCTCGGTCATGTCGGCCAACAAGTAGAATGCGGCGGCCAAGCTTTGTTTCTCGGGCGCGGGTTCTTTGAGTTGGTTCAAAAACTCTAAAACCAGCAAAACGTTCACGTTTTTTTCGGCCCGCTCCTTCGGTAGCTTTACGGACAGGATGCCGTTTTCGTTGATGAGGGAATGTGTTTTAAACGTGTGCATGGTTGCTACTCGGTAAATTTGGTTTTCATTTAGGAATTAGCCACTGTTGAGCACTGTTTTCAGGTCGAACCAGTGCGTACCGACAAAACGTAATTGGTGGGATTGATCTGCAAGCGTCACGGGAATTTCTATTGAACTTGCATCATCCGAAGCTTCAAGCTCGACAATCAGGCGATGGATTTCGGCATCATCGGTAGCACGGGCATGTAGGTACATGGCTGCGCAGGTGGGGCAAAGCGCAAGACGATTCTCAAGGTGGTGCTTGGCCGTATTTTTGACGCATTGAACTGCTTCGAAATAGTAGGCGTCGTTGATTTTAAATGGCATCTCTCTTTGACAGCATTGGCAAACCATTTCACGGTTGGCGTTCGTGTATTTGGTGCGGAGATAGGCTTTAGCTTCGGCAACGGTCTTGTCGAGACCGGGCTGAATGGATCGCTCGCGGATCACGCTTTCTTTGCTGGGTGCATTTTCGCTGCGCTCTAAAATACCTTTGCGACGGCGTTCGGGGTTAGGAACGGATTCTTCCGGCAGTTCGGCGCGTTTTTGCTGCGCAAGAAGAACGTCAGGCGAGATTCCTAGTTTAGCCAACTCGGCAAATTTTGCGGCTTGTTCTGCAGACTGAAAGCCCATCTCAACGGCTTTGTGGTTTCGCGCTTGATATTCCTCACTTCGCTTTCGTGCGTTTTCACCAAAACCGATAGCGGTCAGCAATCCGTTTCGATCGTCATAAGGGAAATCTTTGCGCAAATCGTCTCGTGACATCTCTTGAGGCTTGCAAAAATCTCCACTTTTATTGGGTATCCAAGCATTATTCTTTAGATGATAGACAAGCTGGGAGTCAGCTTCACGGATAATACAGTTAGAATTTGGTCGATAACGAGCTTTGGCAACTCTTGCCTCCGCTTTTAATAACGCAAGCCATATAAGTCGAGAACTAGAAACGGATATTTTTTCTATATATTTTTCAATATCATTAATGGAGTAATCTTCTTCAATACAAGTGGATCGACTTTCTCTTTTGCCATTGTGTTTATCTATCAATAAATCTGACCACCATTTTTTATTTTTATAAAGATATGCTGGTGATATATCTAACCCTGTCATAACTCCAATTGCTTTTAAGAAATCGATAAAATCCTTTTTCTGTTCTTTATTAAGTTTATCCTGATAGCCTATCCAAACAGGTTTTTTTTTGTGAATTCCTGTAACAGATGCAAGATCAGTTTTGATATATGGATCATCTAGGCACAATTGTTCTGGCCTTGACCAATATGGTAATTTATCTCCCTCAGCCATACCTAATAAGTAGTTGCTATTTTTAAATAAGCTATAATCAAAAGGGTGTTTCTTAAAATATGAAACAAATAGCTTTACATCTTCAAAATAATTGTTATCTATTTGTTTCGGCGGCTTTTGATAAAATTTCAATCTTAATTGAATAGACGCCTTTAAATCATAAGGAAGAACTCCGACAGAGCTAAGAAAAGACTTCGCATATTTTCTTTGTGATTCGGAGCGGCCACCCTCGTAAACTGAGGGTTTTACTATTAAGACATCAGTAGGTAACGATGTATCATCTTCAACTATTGGGAAATAAGCCTCAGAAGGTGCAACATGATCATCTCCCCCCCCTTTGTTTACTCTTACAATTCGTAAATTCCCTATATGAGTCATTTCATTATGTACATCATTAGCTTCACCCAATAAGGCGTAAAATTTCATAAGCCAAGTGTCGTTTTTTCCACTTAACCATGTCTCAATGCGCTTTCTCTCCTGGTTATCGTAAATAAAACTAATCGAATTAACTAACTCCTCCCACCCCCATTCATCAATATTTAAACTCTCTAGAAATCTGTCTTCACGTTGATTTCTTTGAGGTGGATTCGCTACCCACATAGGAACTTCATAGTTATCATTGAGTAATAAAACAAGATCCTCGTCGTTAATAATGTCTGAAATAATTGCCGGCCCTTTGAAAATACCATCGGCTGCTGCATATTGAACCGTCTGCTTCATAGGGGTAAGCGCCTCTGTTTTGAATGCATAAACAATCGCCTTACGAATAGGTTCGTAGAAAGGAGCGTGGCCAGCTAGATTATCCATTGAATTCGGTAATACAGCGAGGAAACTGACTGTCAACAGTCCTTGGTCGCGAATTTTGATTAGTGACTCAACCACCAGCGCAGCGAGGCCATCGCGCAATTGTCGGTTAGCCTTGCAATCCCTGACACTGTCGCGCGCCACGGTGGAAGCAAAAGGGGCATGAATATGAAATTTAAGATTGGACGCTTCCTTTTCCGCAGGAAAATAAATCGACACTTGCCCATGATCCAACGGGACGATTTTCCAGGCTGTTTCCTTTTTTTTGTTATCCTCTTCCTTCAAAAAGTAAGCGATAGCAATTCTGCAAAATTTTCGAGTGCCATCATCGTCCGTTACCTCAATGTCCTTGTGAAAACGCAGCCAATACGAAACCGAGTCTTTGCCTCCAGGATGACTGGCGCGAATTTCAATTCGTTCGTGGGAGTGCTCAAGCCTTTCCAACGAACCGAACGAGCCGTCGGGCAAGAGATATTCAATTTTTCGAATGTGACTTAAAAACAGCAACGTATTGTCGCCCAAGTCGCAAAGCCCTTTTTGAATTTCGTCAATGGCAGTTGCTGGAGATTTTTTTGGATGATCGAACGGAAAAATGAAGCGCGTTTTTTGTTCAGCCGAAAACAGCCTAGGAACGTCCTTTGTTTCCGGCACGACCAAGTCACGAATGCGAAAATGAAAATCACCGGAATGAATTTCCGGCGTATTGGTATAAGCGAACACCGCCTTGAATCCAACACCAAACTTGCCGATGCTGGTCGCATCGTCACGTTTGGTGCTGTTGCCGATACTGGTGATCGATTCCACATCCTTCAGTTCAAACATTCGATTCCCGTTATGTTCGAACTCGACCAATGTCTCGCTCAAGGTAAAACTGACGTGTGTAGCGCCGGGGTCTTCCGCATTCTGGAGCAATTCGTATATAAAGTGCGCATTATCGGGATAAAGCTCTGTCAATAAACGGTTGATCCCTTCGTCAAAGCCATTTTCTCTATTAGACTCGACCCATTTCAGCCGTTTTTGTCTCAATGCATCCAAATCCGAATTCATTGCTTTGCCTCCACTATCAATAATCCACACGCCACCGCCTCGGCCAATATATCCGCCTGCTTCGCAGATTGCTCCAATTGCTCAACATGTTGCCGATAATCCCGCTCCGCTGACTCCATTTGCGCCGTCTTCATCCGACGGATTTTATCGCTGGGGTTGGCGTCATGTTGCTCTTGCAGCAGCGCCATGCGAGCCCCATGGGTTGTTTTCAACGAATCGAGACGCGCGCCGGCTTGTTGCCGAACCTGTTCAATGTGCGCGGCGCGGGCATCCAGCCATAGGCGATAGTGGCTGCGTTCGAGCGCGTTTTCTTCTTCGGCGGTAACGGGCCGAGCATCGTGATCCAATGGTTGCGCCGATTCCAGCAACGCCAATAAATTTGCTGTCAGTTCCGGCGCGGCGGCGACCGGTTGAAAAGTAAAATCCGCTTTCAGACCGCTTTTTTGCCAGCGGTAGATGGCATAAGGGTAACGTCCCGGAGAATCAGCGTCACTTTGCGCCTTGAGATTGCAAATCAGCGGCACCGACGGCTCGACCGAATGGGCAGCTTGCTGCGCCAACGGATGATTGGGCGTGATGAAAAACAGATCGCGGCGTTCGGCGGCAGTTTCCTGGTTGAAGGTCATCACCAGATAGGGATCGCTGCCTTTCAGCCAGCGCAGCCAAGTTTGCGCCGCTTCGCCGCCGAGTTTAAGGCGCTGCATGTCCGTCAGCAGACGATTGCGGATGTCCTGGCCGAGTTGCAGGGTAGTGACGGTTTTTTGCCCCAACGATAACGGAATATTGCTTGCGCCCAATGTTTGCAGGTAGCGGCCGATTAAATTGGCGAGCATGAGAGGCGTCAACCAGAAGCTGGATGCTTGCTTGATCATGTCTTCGTCGCGTTGCGGCTGGCTAAGTCCGAACAGCGCGCTTTGTTTTTCCTCCAGCTCGGCTTGGGCCTGTATCGCGCGGATTTCATTGTCGCTGAGCTGTTGCAAGCGTTCAGCTTGTTCTTCGGCCGTCAACGCAAAGTTTTCAGAGATGTTTTTGATTTCTTGGGTGAGCCTGCCGAGAATTTCCTCGCTGCCGCCCAAGGCTTTCCGGAAAATACCGATGCGTAGCAGGCAGCGCTCGTAAATTTCGGCATCGACGGTGCCGGGCGTAATCAGGTTATAAATGACCACGCTGGGGCTTTTTTGCCCGTAACGGTCGATACGGCCGATGCGCTGCTCGACGCGCATCGGGTTCCAGGGCAAATCGTAATTGACCAGCGCGTCGCAGAACTGATAATCCAAGCCTTCGCAGCCGACTTCGGACGACAGCAGCACGTCCAGAGCTTCCGGGTCTTCTTTCGGCAGGCTGAAACGGTTGCGCAAGGCACGGCGTTCGTCGTCCGGGATGTTGCCATGAATCAAGCCGACACGGATGGGCGCATGGCGGAGATTTTCGACCAGATATTCCCAAGTGTGGCGGAAGCAGCTGAAAACCAGCAGTTTGTTGTTGGCAAGCCTTTGCTTGTCGTCGATGACTTTCAGAAAGGCTTGCAGCTTGGGATCGGGACCGACGGTCAACGCGTCGGCGCGACGTATTAAAGCATCGACCTCGGCGCGAAATTCATTCAGGACCTGACTGGCTTGTTCCAGGTCGCCGTCATAGTCCAACTCGCTCAATTCCAGTTGCGACAAATGCCGATTCAGCATGTCTTTCAGCAATGGTGCTAGACCAAACACGCAACTGGCGATTTGCCTGCGCACGGTGGACAACATGAACTTCAGATTGAAATCGCCGTGCCGGTGGGCGAGCATGCGCGCCAGTAGATCGAGCAAATCGTGGTGCAAGGCGGCTTGTTTCGGCGTGAATTCGACCGTGACGGTTTCCGGCTTGCGGGTGGTGAAGTAATTGCCGATGTCACGCCGGCGAGTGCGGTTGATGAACGGCGAGAAGGTGTAGAGTTCTTCCAGTTGCCGGATCAGCGTCAAGCGCGTTTCCGGACTGTCGTCATCGTTCAGCAACACGTCGCGGGCTTGTTGAATCCGCGGATCGTTGACCAGTACGCCGCGCCCCCACATAGTTGCCAGCGCCATGTCGAAAGATGTCAAAGCCGGGATTTTCCAATCGGCTGGCGCGGCGCGGGCGGCGGCAATCGCAGCGTTCAAGTGAGGATTGGGTTCGGCCATTTGCTGGAACACCTGCTTGCTGGTTATCACATCGGGACGCAGCAAATTGAGCAGGTTGTACAGATCGTGATCGCCCAATTGAATGGGCGTGGCCGACATCAGCACGACGGCTTCGGCGTTCTCGCAAAAATAACGCACGTTGCGGTGCGCCCAGGTATCGGTGTTGCGAATGGCATGCGCTTCATCGACGATGACCAAATCGAAAACGGGCGACGGGTCGAGATCGAGCAAGCCGCGTTGCTTGTTGCGGCCTTGCTGTTTACCCATCAGCAAGGATTCGTCCAGCAACGAGTACGGCAAAATCGCCCGCGCGTACTTTTGCGGCCAAACGCCATCCAGGTGGGTTTCATCCAGACAGTAACGTAATGACGCTCCGTCCAGATGCTCGAAACGCTCGTCGAAACGCTTCATTTCCTGCTGCCATTTCCGTTCGGCAACCAAGGGTTTGGGGCAAATCACCAGGACCGATTTGAGATCGCGCCGCGCTTGCAGTTCTTTCAAAATCAAACCGGCTTCGATGGTTTTACCGACGCCGACTTCATCGGCGATCAGCATTCGTGGACGATCGGACTGAATCAGCTTGAGCACCGGTCGGAACTGGTACGGCACGAAGTTGATGCGCGACGCAAACAGCGAGTATAAATGGGTGGTGCTGGGATGACGCATTTGCAGCGCGGTCATCGCGGCGTGTAAAGCATCCGGTTTAACGGCTGGTCGCTCGGGTTTGTTAGCAACTGCTTCGAGTTGGGATTCATAATAGGTAACGATGGTGCCGTCATGGAAAACTTGAAAGCGGTTTTCCAGATCGCCTTTCTGCACGGCGATAATTGCGCCGGTTCTGCCCGGCTCGGCTTTCATGCGGACGATGTCGCCGGGTTTGAATGTTTCCTGAGTAGCAGTGCCTGCCGCCGGTTCTTCCGATCTAACTTCGTTAACCGCAAGCTTGGACAACAGATTTTTTTTGCATTGTGCGACGTTATTTAACGTTGCGAGGTCTGCGCCAAACGCTTGCAGCAATCTTTCCACCGTATCTGTGTCGCGATAAATCATGTCGCTTGGCAGTCCTTCCGCAGGTGCATGCGCCCAGCGGTTGCGTATCGTCATCGCTTCCTTGAGCCAATTTCGGGCGATCTTGTCGATGTTGAAGCGTAGGGAAAGCTCGTACCAATTTTGATCTGTGATGCGCAGCAATGCCGCCAAATCTAGCTGTTCGAGCGTATTCAAATTATTTTGCTGTACCAACGACTGTTGCTGAAAGGTCAGTTTGTCAACGACCAACGCATCCCACCAAACACTGGAAATATTGGGAAGCGTATCGTTTAGGACATGGATGAGCTGGTTTGTAAGGAGATTAAGAACGGCTGTATCCATGTCTTTCCACTGAATTATGAGTTAAGAGCTGAGGCGTTAGAACTGCCAATATAGCAGAGCCTGCGCCTGTTTGCCAAAGGCATGGACTTCGGAACCGCGAAACCCGGACATGACAGCAATGCAACCCCCGCAAACGCTTCTTTTTCATTGACATCCGCCCCCCACCCTCTATAATTGCCGCCTGCTTAAAGGTTCCATTGACTCTCGCCAGTCAATGATTAAACGGGAAGCCGGTGAGGAAACTCCAAGGCCGGCGCTGCCCCCGCAACGGTAAATAAGTTAAGCATCATCAACAGCCACTGTGCGTCAGCATGGGAAGGCGATGATGCAGGGAAAC
>Ga0208751_100199_pt1 | contig 20679 bp, 19 predicted proteins | sample LakWasMet22_HOW5_2_FD_183868 | JGI IMG/M metagenome (GOLD analysis project Ga0208751, IMG submission 183868) | Freshwater sediment methanotrophic microbial communities from Lake Washington under simulated oxygen tension - Sediment Metagenome... | ecosystem: Environmental > Aquatic > Freshwater >... | reverse complement strand
ACTTTGAGGCTGAAAGGTCAAGGTCACACATTTTACCGCATTTGAAAATGCGCCCTTAGCTCAGCTGGATAGAGCGCGGCCCTCCGGAGGCCGAGGTCAGAAGTTCGAATCTTCTAGGGCGCGCCATTTGACATTAACCCCAAATCAGAAAACCTAGATTGATAGCGGTTTAGCACCACAACGCCTTCAACGCGAATTGGTCAGTACCTTAAGAAGCATCGTGACAATTACCAATTGTCCATTAGCCCTGATGATTTTAGTTCTCGCGAGTATGACAAAGGGTCAGTCAGGATGGTGATCTTGAAATCATTAGCGATTCTAGGTCGCACCCTACAAAGTGAGTTATCTAGACTCAACCATGTAGCCGATTTCATGTTGCCCACACGGGGTACTACTGCCAACGTTTTTTCTCAGTAAAAAGTCGTTTCGAAAAAATAATTGCCCCTTCCTGGAGATTATTGGTAATCAATTTGCCAAGCTCTCTCTTCATCAAAAACAGCTTAATGTTTATAAAGAACTCTGAAACCTACAAGATTTATTAACCTCCAGAGTAGCTAACAAAAACTCAAATGGAAGTAGGTGTTAGAATGCCAATTTGTTCCATACAAATCAATTGATAGCCTGACCAATACTACCGATTACAATGCTAAACATGGAAAGTCTGCGTCTATTTTTTACCCCACTTAAAACCATAATTCGCTACTCTACCAGTATTGTTTTTTCCAAGAAAAATCGTGAGTTTTGCTTAGAAAACATAGCGACTGTTGGTCTGCATATGAAAAATGCAGGACAGGGAATTCATGTCTGACCTAAATCGCAACGAATTAATTACACGTACCGAGCTTATAGACACGCAGCTTGCCCGTGCCGGTTGGTCGAAAAATCGAAAATTACTACTGGAAGAGGTGTTGTTACGGATTGCGCACCCAGAACAGTCATACGGCCAAAACCAGTTTGCCGATTATGTGTTACTCGGCTCTGACGGCAAACCTCTGGCGGTAGTTGAAGCCAAACGCTCATCGCGTGATGAACTTGCCGGAAAACGGCAGGCATCAGATTACGCTGATCTCATTAAAGCCAAAACCGGCATTGATCCATTTGTCTTCCTTACCAATGGCAAGGAGATTCAATTTTGGGACCGAGACCGTTATCCTCCAAAAAAGATTGGTGGCTTCTATACCCGAGACGACCTTGAACGGCTCCGGCACCAAAAACAGTACGCCATTCCATTAAGTGACATGGCAATAAGCCCGGACACCGCGGGCCGTGATTATCAAAATGAAGCCATACGTCGCGTGACGGAAGGCATCGACGCAGCCAAGCGCAAATTCTTATTGGTGATGGCCACCGGCACCGGCAAGACCCGCACAACCATCGCATTGGTCGATACCTTGCTGCGTTCCAAGCGGGTGCAGCGAGTATTATTCCTTGCAGATCGCCGTGAACTTGTTCGCCAAGCAATGTCGGAATTTAAGTCCTACCTGCCCAACGAAAGCCTCACCCGCATTGAGAATGAAGAGACATCCGGCGCCAGAATCCAGTTTTCGACATATCCCAGCATGATGCAAGTATACGAACGCCTATCGGTTGGCTATTACGATTTAATTGTCGCTGACGAAAGCCATCGCTCAATCTACCAGCGCTATAAAGCCATCTTCGATCACTTCGACGCGATTCAATTAGGGCTCACTGCTACGCCCACGGACTACATTGATCACAACACTTTCGATCTATTCGATTGCGGCGACGGTACACCAAGCTATTACTACAGTTACGAATAAGCGATTGAGGACAAAAACCTAGTTAATTATCGGGTGCTGGATGCTCAAACCAACTTCCAGCTCAAAGGTATTCAAGGCGATACGCTCCCCGACGCCTTAAAACAAATGGCTCGCGACCAAGGCGTTGAACCGGATGAACTCAACTTCGATGGTAGCGACATAGAAAAAGGCATCATTAACCAGGGTACCAACGACGCCATGGTTCGCGAGTTTATGGACAAAAGCCATAAGGATGTTCGCGGCCTGCCGCATAAGAGCATTTTTTTTGCCGTCAACCATGCCCACGCCAAGCGATTGTACGAAAGCTTTAATCGACTCTACCCGGAATTGCAACGCCAAGGCATGGCCGAAATCATCGACAGCCACATGGAACGCGCCGATTCCACGCTGGACGATTTCAAATACAAAACCATGCCGCGCGTCGCCATTTCGGTAGACATGCTGGATACCGGCGTTGATGTACCGGCCATTCAAAATTTGGTATTTGCCAAGCCGGTGTTCAGCCGCGTCAAATTCTGGCAGATGATCGGGCGCGGTACTCGTCTTTACATCGACAAAGCAACCGGCGAGCTCAAAAAAGACTTCCTGATCATCGACCATTGGAAAAACTTCGCCCACTTCAAGCTCAAACCCGACGGCGAAGTAGATCACCCGAGCGAACCTTTACCCGTCCGGTTGTTTCGTCTACGGCTAGAAAAATGGCAACTACTGCACGCCCAGCAACACGATACCCAAGCCATCATCGAAGAATTGCAAGCTATGCTGGCCGCCTTGCCACGCCAAAGCATCAACGTGCGCCCCCATTGGGACAAACTGGACTCTTTGATGCAGGACTGGCCCGCTCCCAGTCAGTCTGCGCAAGAACATCTATCCAAAACCATTGCACCTTTGATGCGCCTAGCTCCACTGTGGGGACTGGATAAGCTGCAATTCCGCATCTGGTGCGAGCGTCTCACTGTCGCATGGTTGAAATCCGACCAAGGTGAACAAGACAAGGTTACGGTACGGATTCAAGAAGCAGTTTCCAGCCTCGCCGACAACATTCCCGAAGTGCGGCGTGTGCATGAGCAACGGACATGGATACTTTCCTCCGGCTTCTGGCAGCACCTTGATTTACCCAGACTTGATTCATTGCAAACCACTTTTGCGCCGTTGATGCGTTACCGCACTTCCACGCCTAACAGTACAGTCGAAGTCAACCTGCCGGATTCCATCACCCAACGCAGTTGGATCATCTACGGCCCGACCGGTGAAGGCGCTTTTGCCGAAAGTTATCGAGAACAAGTCGAAGCGCTGGTGCGTCGCTTGGCAGACCAGTTACCCGAGTTAGCCAAGCTCAAACTGGGTGATAACCTTTCAGATAATGAACTCGACCGCATTAGCCAAACGCTCAACCAAACAGATCTCTTTGTCACCGAAGACACTCTGCGCAAAGCCTTTGAGGCTCCGGCCGCATCGCTCGCTGATTTTTTGCGCCACATCCTCTGCGAAGATGCCCATTTACCAAATCGCGAAGAACGTATCAATGCCGCATTCGAAGCCTTCATTGCCCAACACGGCTACCTGCGCGCCAATCAACTGAACTTCTTGCGGGCGGTTAAAGCTGCCGTGCTGCGTCATGGGCGTATCACCCGCGCCGCACTCAGTGAGCCGCCGCTGTCGCGCATTGGCCGCGTTGAGCTGCTGTTTCCGCCTCAAGATATTGAACAACTCGTCACCTTCGCCAACCAACTGCTTGACGAAGCTGCTTAACCACTAAGGAAAACCCCGTAAATGCTAGCTCCGCATATCAAGAAAAAAGTCGACAAACTCTGGGACCGCTTTTGGTCCGCCGGCCTCACCAATCCCTTGGTGGCTGTCGAGCAAATCACCTACCTGCTGTTTTTAAAACGTCTGGAAGACATTGACAACATCCGTATTAGTCGCAATTTATCGTCAATTTATGACCTAACGGACGAAGAAAAAACAAAAATAGCAGCGGCAAAAGAAGAAGATCGTGCCGAATTGTGTAAGCAGTTTGATGCCTCAACCTGTCGCTGGAGTTACATCCGCCAGGAAAAGACTAATCCAACGCACCTGATTGAAAAAGTCTTTCCTTGGTTGCGCGGCATTGAAGCTCGGCTGGCAAAAAATGAAGACGATTCCGAACTAGCCAGCCTCAATAATCGCATGGCTGATGCCTATTTCCAGCTCGACCCCAACAAGGGCCAAGTCCTGGCCGATGCCATCGATTTGATCGACCAGCTCTTCGCCCGTGCGGGCGGCGGGTCTGCCGCCCAAGACATCATGGGCGATACCTTCGAATACCTGCTCAGCGAAATGGCTACGGCGGGCAAAAATGGCCAGTTTCGTACTCCGCGCCACTTGATCCGCTTCATGGTTGAACTGCTCGATCCCGAGCCCGGCCAGCGCATCATCGACCCGGCCGCGGGCACCGGCGGCTTCCTGTTCAGTGCCCAGCAATATTTGATGCGCAAGTATTCTGCGCAGGACAACTTGCGCTGAAATTCAGGGAAGCAACGAACCGGAGTCGGGAGTTGGTCGAATTTTAGTCGCGAGTAGCCCTATCGATACCGGCGTTTTATCGAGCATGCTGTTTGCGAAGGGAAAATGCAACCGGTCGATGCCGAGGGCGTAGAGTCATTGCTGCGATGTTCGAATCCCCTTGCTGGGTGAGAACGATATTGGAGCAGGACGGCTCGGGCTTGCGTAGCAATTTAACCGTCGCTACATTTTTGAGGATTTTTGGGTAGGACACCCAGAAAAATCTTTACTCAAAAATAGCGACTCGCTTGGTGCTGGAATGGGATGGTACGCCACACCGAACAGATGGCGCGGCCGCAACCCCGGAGCAATACGCCGCCATTCACCACGGCGCCAACTTCGTCGGTCTCGACAACGATCGCACCATGGCCCGTATCGGCTGGATGAATTTGGTACTGCATGACGTCACCGACCCGCATTTGCTGCAAGGCGATTCGTTAAGCAAACGTGACGGCAAACCCAAACTTGCCGAATTGCTTGAGTCAGAGTCCTACGACTTTGTGCTGGCCAACCCACCTTTTACCGGCACGGTAGACACTAACGACCTGGAAAAAGACAGCAAGCTGTTCCCGCGCGCCAGCGACAAAGGCAAAAAGAAAGACGACGCCGTCACCAACAAAAGTGAATTGCTGTTTTTATGGTTGATGCTCGACCTGCTGCAAATCGGAGGACGCTGCGCGGTCATCATTCCCGAGGGCGTACTGTTCGGCAACACCGATGCACACAAACGTCTGCGCCGCGAATTGCTCACCGAGAATGTTGTGAAAGGCGTTATCTCGCTGCCGGGCGGCGTGTTCCAGCCCTATACCGGCGTCAAGACATCCATTCTGATATTTCGCAAAGAGACGCGCCGCGAGGAAAAGCAAAGTTTTACCGGCCAAGCACCGCGCACCGAATACGTCTGGTTTTATGAGATTGAAAAAGACGGCATCACACTGGATGCCAAGCGCAATGATCGTCCTGGAGAGCGCAACGATCTATGGGATGCCCTGGTCAAGTTCAAGTTATGGCTAACTGAGGGTCGTGCCGGTACCTCGCGTGATGAGAAGACTTTGCTGCAACCCAGCTTTCATACTGAACGTTGGCGGCAAGCGTTGTTGCGCGACAGCGCTGATCAACTGACGGCGGCCGGTCAAGCCTTTGCTGATCAATCCGACACGGGCATGTGGGATGGCCAAGTCTGGGGAGTACACGAGTTGTTTTCAGGGCTACCTCGTGACCCCAAAGCGGCCCAGGAACAGATTAAGGCCAAGATTCAACCCGCCTTACTAGAACTAGCCAAACGCTACCTTGCTCCAGCAACCCAGCAGATTTGGGCAAAATGGCACCCTGCGCAAATCCAGGCACCGCAACAAGCCTTGGATGATTGGCAAAAAGCCATCAAAAATTTGCCGCAGGAATTCAGACGCGCTACCAGCGATGCACAGCGTTTTTTTGAGAGCGAAGATTCTCCAGCATTACCGTTGTGGAAAGACTGGGCTAAAGAAGCTCTAAATACTGCACTAGCCAAACATGAAGCCATAGTTACCCAAGCCAATCGCAGCAGCTTCGGAGAATACCTACCGGTCAGCAATTTGATGCAGGAAACGGAAACACTGGCCCGAGAGGTTTCCAAGCTGGATGGTTTTGACGTGGTTTTACGCAGCTTGGTCATTGACCAGCAAACTCCATTAGATGCCGCCAAGCACTGGGTAGTACCTGTGCGCGAATGGCTACTTAATGACGAATGGCAATCGGAAGACGGCAGTTTAAAAGGCTCCCACGATACCAATGGCTTGGTGCGCCAGCAGTATGTCGAAGCCATGTTAGCTGCCAAGCTGTATGACGAAAAGGAAGTGCTCAAGGATGGCCTGCTCGACCCTGACTGTATCGAAGCCCGCGACTGGAACCTCTCCTCCGGCCAATACAAACCTTTTGATTTCACCCAGCTCAAGAGCGATAAAAGTGTCGTTGAATTGATCGCTGAATTACGTCAAACCGAGCAAAGCGTCATTGTTGGTCTGGACAAACTACTGGCGATGGTGGAGGGACGGGAATGAGATTACCAGATACTTGGTTAGAAACGCGACTAGGAGAAGTTCTAAGCCGTGTTGAAGCCAAAATCGATCCTCAAACTTCTGCGATTTCATCGCATTTCTATGTTGGCCTTGAACATATCGAGAGCCACACAGGTCGCCTACTTAGAGGTGCTGAAGAGGTGACGGAAGGTGTAAGTATTCTCAGCATCAAAACGGCTTACCAGCAGAACGACATTCTTTATGGCAAACTTCGTCCAAATCTGAACAAAGTTTATCTGGCAGAACAGGAAGGCATTTGCAGCACTGATATATGGGCATTGCGGGCATCGAGCGAAGTATTGCCAGAGTTCGCATTGCACTATCTCCGTTCATCGGTGGTTCACATCAGAGCATCGCAGCTTGCTACAGGTGCAAACCTGCCTCGTATACCGGCAAACTCATTTGACAGAATTCCACTTCCACTCCCTACACTCCCCGAACAACAGCGCATCGTAGATGTGTTGCATCAGGCTAAATCGCTTGGCAAATATCGCTTTAACACACGAGCAACGATAGACACGGCAACCCGCGAGTTCTGCGTCAAGTTATTTGGTGATGTCTTTGCCAATAACAAATCTTGGCCTGTTGCCAAACTGGGCAAAATTTCAGACATTGTGCGCGGTAGCTCCCCGCGTCCACAAGGAGATTCTCGCTTGTACGGTGGCCCCGTTCCCCGACTAATGGTGTCGGACCTCACCCCCGACGGTCTGTGGGTTAATGCAACGACTGATTCCCTAACAGAGGTGGGGGCGAAAGCCAGCCGTGCTATGCCTGCTCGCTCGGTGGTTATGGCCGTCAGCGGAGCTCCAGGTATGACTGCGATTTTGAATCACGATGCCTGCATTCATGACGGTTTCGTTGGGCTGCGTGACCTTGATCAAAACTTGCTGCCAGAGTTTGTCGCTTACACCTTAAATTTACTTCGAGCAAAGAACGATCAGCAAGCCGTAGGCGCGGTATTTCGTAATCTGACTACCGATCAAGTCAAGGCAATTTCCATCCCATTGCCGCCTATCGAGCTTCAGCGGCAGTTTCAAGAATTCCTGTTCCAGGTACAGGCAATTCAAGCCGACATTGCCAGTTCCGATAAACTTCTTACAGAGTTTCTTGATACTATTCGAATCGAAGCATTTTCTGGCGAATTAACCGAATCTTGGCGTCAGCTTAATTTGGAAAAAATTAGCGAAAGTGTTTTGGTTCGTGATGCTAGGCTAATTGAACGCGGAGCCAAGGTATCCGTTCGCACCGAAGTATTCGCACCACCCGAGCGCCCCACCGACTTCTCCCGCCCTATGCGGCAGTGGCTGATCGACGAGCTGAGTGAGTTTCAGCACGAAGTCTGGAATATGCTGCGCCACGAATGGCGCGGCTTGGTGATCGTGGACGATCTGGAAGTGTTCGACGACTTCTGCACCAATCCGCAAACTGCTTGGCGTATCGAACATTTTAAGGCGTCCAATAAGCGCATCCGCCAAACCTTGGAACAATTGGCGGCACTGGGGCTGATTGCCAAGGTGAGCGTGCCCAAGTCCAATGCCGTCACCCAACAAACCGAGTATCTGACCGCCTTCCGTCCGTTACGCGAGGATGAAAATACCCGTCTGCTGGATGCGGCAACACTCAAAAGCGAATTGGAACCCAGCAACTCAGCTACTTCCAAAAACAGCACTACAAAAGATCGAGGGGACAATTGGGGGAGCTGGTGAAATGAAGTTGCGCTATTTGCATTTAGGCAATTATCCGCCCATCAAAGACATGGCGATCAGCTTTGCCAGCGGTTCGCCCTTGCAGCGTGAATGTGCCATCCGTTTTGTGGTCGGGGTAAACGGCAGCGGCAAATCCAACCTGTTGCGGGCGGTGGCTGAAGTTTTTCTGGCATTATCTGAGCAGCGCATACCGCAGTTTCCGGTAAGTTTGATATATGAGCTTGGGGTTAAAGGTTCGTCTAGCCACCGAACGCTGATATTGCATTGTCCAGGTAGACGCAGCGAATCAAGCTTGTGGGTGCATGAACGATTTATCTTTGTCGACAGCACCCCCGTCGAATTTTTTGGAGCGGTATTCGAGCATTTGGAACTTAATGGGGTACCGTCTGTTCCGGGAATATCGCCGTTAATTGCTCCCGGTGAGTGGCCAAGTCGGGCAACCACGCCACCTTTGATGGCACTACCCAATGCCGTGTTGGCTTACACAACCGGTGCGATGCAGCCTTGGCAAGCGCTATGGAATCGAAGCCAAGATAGCGACGATGTGGAACTGGTGTCGCAAGGCGAAGACTACGATCCCAGTGCCGAACGCCCGGCGGGCTGGAGCGTTGCGCAAGAAAAGTCTACGCAAACCGCAAGCAACACTCCATCAATAGACCCGCCTGATGGCGAATGGGCAAACGAAACCACTCCAGCAAATCAAAACCTGTTTCGTCGCCCAATTTTGTTGACGCCCGCGTTGCTCAAATGTGCTTTGCTTGCCGTTGCATTGCCGCAAGCCTTTCTCGATACGCACGTTAATTTAGCTGAAATGGACTCGCAGCGAGCCAGCACTTTTGGTAACGAAAGGCTGATGTCCCCATTACAAGAATTACTACAACGCGGCGGCTGGCATCATTTGGTATCGGTTGCCTTCCGCAGCCGTCTGCAACCCAAAGTATGGCCGCGCCACCTGTGCGAGACTGCGCACGATTGGCTGATGTGCGCTGGAGAGGTGATCGCAGACCCCCACCCCACTGAAATACATCGGACACTTTATTTTGATCTAAAAGGAAAATTTAAAGCTGACGCCAATGATTTTTTGACAAACAGCGATTTATTTTCAAATGAAGATACCCAAGCCGGTGCCTTATTTGGGTTATTAGGCGGTGTAAAAGACACCCCACCTTATGAGATTTTTCTAAATCTAGTCAATCTACATCAAGCCGGATTGTTCGACGACGTCGAGCTTCGACTAAGGCGACAAGCCAAACCCGATGAAGCATCGGAAAGCGATGACCGAGACAATGACATCGGCGTATTGCGTTTTGAAGAGCTTTCCGACGGTGAACAAATGGTACTGAGCCGCATGGCCTTGTTCCATTTACTGGAGGGTCAGCAAGATGCGCTGCTGTTGCTGGACGAGCCGGAGACGCATTTTAACGATAAGTGGAAGCGGGAAATCGTCGACATCATTGATGTTGCTATTGGTAAAACTGCTAACGATGTGTTGATTTCGACGCATTCAGCCATCGTGCTCAGCGATGTGTTTAATGATGAAATCGTGATGGTGCAAAAGACGGCGGAAGGTTCCGAGGCGCGCACGGTCTCCGAGCAAACCTTCGCCACCGACCCCAGCGCATTGATGATGACGGTATTCGAAGCCGACGATAGCATCGGCAAACGAGCACAAGAATTTATCGAAGACAAATTGCGCAAAGCAACCGGGACTACGGCTGACATCCAGCAACTGGAGCAATTGATTGCCAGGATGGGTTCCGGTTTCTATCGTAGCGAGTTGCGTACTTTGTTGAACAAATGGAAGGATGCAAGCGAGTCGCTATTTTTGAGTAAAGATTTTTCTGGGTGTCCTACCCAAAAATCCTCAAAAATGTAGCGACGGTTAAATTGCTACGCAAGCCCGAGCCGTCCTGCTCCAATATCGTTCTCACCCAGCAAGGGGATTCGAACATCGCAGCAATGACTCTACGCCCTCGGCATCGACCGGTTGCATTTTCCCTTCGCAAACAGCATGCTCGATAAAACGCCGGTATCGATAGGGCTACTCGCGACTAAAATTCGACCAACTCCCGACTCCGGTTCGTTGCTTCCCTGAATTTCAGCGTCGGAAATGCTTAAGCCAATTGTGCAGCCTTTTTGCTGTGGCGCTTTATTCGCTTGCCGAGACTTACAACTGAAATTGACGAAATGGTTATGTGATCCAGCTATCAGCGCGGCAGACATCTGCGAGGCCAATCTGGTTCCACCTCGGGTGCCTACGCAAATTGAAGCGGACTGGTTGTGGACTTTTCTACAAAAAATCGATGCCGAAAAATCTTTGCTGATACGAGCACAAACGCTGGCGAACATGCCGGTAACGGATAAAGGGCTTCTAAGCGACTGGGTTGATTCGGTCAGTAATTTGGCCAGCCAGTTTCAAACCACGCCGCCGTCATGGCCGATAATCCGTCCAGCCATTTCCAATGAGTTTTGGAATGCATTTAAAGAGTTAATGCAGGCGTTTTACAAAAAAGCTTTCCGTAGCGGATTGCCTTATTTAGCCGACAGCACACCAGTAGCCACTGGCGGTGTGAACTATGCTCAATTTGTGGATGCCTTTCGGAATTCGCATCGATTAAATCCGGATCCCAACGCTAGAGAAGTATGTGTGATATGCGGTGGGCCGTTGGGACAAACACCGGAAGTCGACCATTGAATTGCCGAGAGCGCTTATCCTTTACTGAGTGTTTGTCCCGACAATTTGTTACCCAGTTGCGGTGACTGCAACTCGACAAGCAACAAAGGGACTCAGTCGGTACATAGTGACGGCATTTTCACTGATTGGTTTCACCCCTATTTTTGTCATCCTAACGAATGCATTAGCTTGGACTACGATTTGCAAGCGCGCTCAATTACCGCCGCAGCAACAATCCCAAGCGAAGCGATGAAGGTCACAAATTTAGACAAGTTGTTCAATCTGAGCAAACGGTGGACTCGCGAATTCAAGGCTGAATATGCAAAGCAGCAAGAAATATTGATTAAGCACGAGCGACAACGAATAAAGAGCAATCAATCACGCCACACGCAAGATGAAATCCTGGAGCATCTTCAGAATGTGCAAAACGATCTCGTATCGAGTGAGCCCCATTACGAAGTTCACAGCGTTTTATGTGCCGCCATGCTGGATCCTTCCAGGTTAGTTGCCTGGAAATCCGAATTGGAGCAGGTTGTATGAATCCTTCCGAACAAATTGAACCTGCTGGCGAATTCCTCCCCTACTAAACTGAGGATGGCCGCACCCGCGTCGAATGCAGATTTATAGATGAAACACTATTCTGACGCAGAGTGGCATGGCCGAGCTTTATAACACAACCAAGCAGAACCTTAGGATACACTTGAAGGCTATTTTCGCCGATGGCGAATTGGCACAGAATGCAGTTGTCAACCGATGGTTGACAACTGCCGCCGACGGCAAGCGCTATTAGTTCGGTTTTTATAATCTCGATGCCATTTTAGCTAGGTTATCGAGTTCGTTCCACTCGCGGCTCCCAGTTCCGGCGCTGGGCCACGGAGCGACTGCGCGGGTATCTGGTGATGGGTTTTACCATGGATGACGAACGGCTGAAGAACCCGCCGGTTGCAGGCTCCGGGGTACCCGACCACTTTGATGAATTTCTCGATCGTATCCGCGACATCCGTGCCAGTGAACAGCGCATGTATCTTCGAGCGCGGGAGATTTTTGCAATGGCGGCTGATTATTCGCCGACACTGGCCGAAAGGTAATTCAAAATAAACTAGATTTTGTGGTGACCGGCAAAACGGCTGCGGAGTTGATCCGAGAGCGAGCCGATAGTTCGCGTCCGATTATGGGGCTGACAACATCGAAATCAGGCAAGGTCCAAAAAACTGACGTGATCATCGCCAAGAACTATCAGTTCGAGTCTGAAATCACTGAACTTAACCGCATCGTGCTGATGTGGCTGGACTTTCTGGAATACAAATCCCGACGGCGTAAAAACATCTTTCTTAAGGATTGGGAAGAAAAGTTAAATGCCTTTCTGCCATTTAATGAGCGCAATGTTCTTCACAATGCCGGCAGTCTATCCAAGAAACAAGCGGACACTCACGCCGAAACGGAATATGCAAAATTCACAGATCAGCATCGCGCATTGTTGGAAGCTGAGGGCGAAAAGAACAATCTGAAAATGCTGGAAACAGCGGCTAAGACTTTGCCGTCGCGCATTCGAAAACCGAAGCGTACAGATGAATCATAAGTTTCACCATTCTTTAATTTTGCTTGCATCGTCTCTAATCAAGTTCGACACGCTACTAAGAAATAGAGTCAATTCCTGTAAGGTTAGCCTGCCCCACTGAGTCGGCAGCAGTTGATTACTCATTGCTACGGCATGATGTTTATCCCGCGTGCGCCGGATATGAGCTAACGGCGAACGCCCCGCCATGAAAGTCGGTGATGTCCCTGGCTGGTTAGGGTCTTCACTGTAAATAACCCGTTTTTACTTCACCGGGCGCACAGCCCGCTCGTCTAGCGGCATTCTCTATTACCGTTGTCTGACTGGGCATAAGTAACGTTTCAATAGAGAAATCTAGGGGTTGTGCGTCATGATCATTGCTGATAATCGGGATACGAATGGCTTCACGTTTAAGTATGGCGTCCCAGCTTCGATTATTGCGACGACTATATCCACCTCGATGCTCCGAGGCATACTCGAGCATGCGCCGAAGCACGGCAAGATTCTTTTTAAACACGTTGGCAACTAAGGCATCGCCCCCCTCACCATCATCGTCATCCTCCATCTCGCGTAGTTCTTCAAGAAATTCTTCCATCAATACTGGCTCAGCAGGCATCAGTGCCAATAATGGCTGCAATGCCAATAGGGTTTTTGGCTTGACCGTATCGGGCAAATTGGCGAATGAGTCGTGTCGATTCACGAGTGGTGCTTTGGTAGTTTTTACCTTCCTTTTCAGTGAACTTTCGAAAATAAAACTGCGTTAAGAACAAATAGGCTTGTATTAACTGGTACGACTGCTGCAGGCTGGGTTCCAGATACTGACACCATAACGCGACTTAGAGCGGGTATTTCTCAATGACTTTTGAAAACGGATTTTTATGATTTTTTGCTGGGAGAATAATGCCCGGGAATGAGCGATTTAATTCAGATGCCTCATCCTTTATATACTGGCAAATACATTGCCATTGCCCGATCATTATTGATGACAGTTCAGACGCATTGGGGCCGATTTCATCTAGCAGATCACATATGGGGATTAGGTTTTCAGCGATGGTGGCTAAGCCGCGTAACTCAGTATGACAATCAATAAACTCTAATAGGCCGTCAACAGTTGCCGCCTCAATCGATAATGCCGAGGCGATGGGCGCGGTAAACCGTGAAAAAGTCGGATTGTTCTCCTTATTTTCCAAGATCATTATTTTTGCCGTTTGGCTCTCGACGACGATATGAAAGATTTCGCGATGTGTTTAGTAATTTCGCCAGTGAAGTTTGATGTCTGATTTCTGGCGTGATTCCCCGCATTAGGTTAGTGTCCAGCTCAGTCCAGAATCGGCATAATTGTTCATCACCATCCTGAGGCCGTAGCGAAAATAACAGATGACTGAGATAAAAATCTGTTTGCCCCACTTCAATAACAGACTCTGGTGTTGGATCCAGAAGTTGCCTGCACGCCAATAACTGATCATCAGGAAGGATAATTTTGGCCATTTGAAATAACCTTGGATTACTGACACAGTAATACCTGCCTGCATCTTTGGCGAGAATAAGAGGATGTAGTTGTAACAGTTGCAGAAAATAGTCTGGTGCAACGACCTTAACAGAATCTAATAGATATTCCAGGTTCCCGGTGATAACGGCAAGGTTTTCCAGCATCGGATGTATGCCGACAATTTGACCGACATTTAATTCAATAGCCTGAAATTGATACACCGGTTTTGCAGGGGCTTTCGCTAGCTTTTTTGCCCTAGCTTTTTTGCCATGGCGTCCGTATTGCCTGAGTATCGTAAAGCTGTAAGTATTATTCAGTTTTAGATATTTGCCAGCCACTGACGTTAAAAGTCAGTGGAAAAATAATTTTTCAATACATCATAAATGCTAATTTCGTAAATCATCACCCTTGACTTACCAATTATCAACATGAACCCTTCCAGCCAATAACACTATAGGCTATTGATTTAGTAATCAGAAATCTTGAGGTCTGGACAATTGTTAAAGTTAATTAAACAGACTCCTTGGTAAGTTTTGTAGCTGATTAATATTTTTTTCAGTGGAGATTAAAAACGGCAAATACTACTAATTGAGTTTAGCCTTTAATGTCTAGATTCGAGAATCTTGAACTTCCATTTTGGGTTGGAAAAAATTGCTTTTTAAAGCTAAATGAATTTGAATGTCAACTATCAAGATTCGTTGTTTGAAATTGGCGAATTCACAGTTTCGGCCATAAAGAGACACCCACGGTCATAATGCCAACGGCAAAATACTCACCGAAAGCGGCCCGTCGCTGCGGATGAAATTGACGATAACGCTCGTTGGCATACAATTGCTGGCGGTTTAACAGAATCAAGTTTTGTGATGTCAAGAATTGTCACGAAATCTTTACATCAAATAGCTTTAAATGCTTCATAAAATTTGATATTTTAGTTTCCATACTGAAAAGCAGCATTGGAGGCTCGTTAGCCCCAAGCTCCAAGTGTTTGGCAGTTGCTGACGCGTAATGCGCAACACATTAGGGGGTGGCTGTTGGCGGCCTATTTAAGGTGGCCAACATGGAAAATAGGTATGCGTTTAACCAACCTTTACTGGCCGTCGGCCTGCTTTTGAGCTTAACCGCCCTCCAATGCCGAGGCGGCCTTAACGCCTTTCATCGCGGAAGATCAAAGCCTGGTCCACAGTCAGTGTTAGCGGCATCACCTGGCTCCGCCCCCTAGCGCTAACCAGCTCGGAATGATGATGGTCTCCACAGCATACGACCTTCCTTGGTTGGGACTACTATCGTGTGCAATGAACTTTAGCAATTTTCGTATTGGGCTGGACCGATCTAAAAGGATTAATATCAAATTATGAAAACAAGAAATTTATATAAAAGTGCGATTTTAATGTTTGCCTGGCTATTTGTGCCTAATCTTTCCTATGCAGCGCAGGTTATTACGTTAGAAATAAATTCATTGACAAGCTGGGTTCAAGATAAACCCTGGGTTGAAGTTCTTCCAAATTCAGCGGGCGAAATACCGGATTTGTCTTGGGGTGTACAATTCGGACAGCCAAAGCCTGAAGCAATTTATCACGAGAAGGAGCGTTTTTCCTTGAGCGGTAATATTAATGTAATACTTGGCCGCAACTATTTATATTCGTTAGAAATTGAAACCATTAATGTATCGCCTGGTATTCTGCCAAGTGGCCGTGAAGTTATTCTTGATTTGGCATCACAGACACTAAAGGATGGAATTTTTCCAAATAACTTGGCATTTTCTTTACCTGATGGATCGATATGTGCCTGCTCTACATCTATTAGTCCATTTGAACCTAATATATCTGGAGTGTTTGATGGTACGTTGTTATCCGTTGATTTTACGAGTAACGAAATGCAATTTGCCTTTTATTCGACAGATAGCGTTACATGGATAGGTGGTTCACCGTCATATTCACCGACAGGCGAAAATAAGTATTCATACCATATAGAGGCTAGCGTTGTGCCTTTGCCGCCAACAGCTGTGCTTTTGTTATCCGCACTTGGATTTATGAGTTTATCTCGTAAGCTGCGGTGAGGCACGAACAATATTTGCCGTGATCGATGCATTTCAGGTTATTCTGCACATCTATGGCCTGGCATACGTTGGCTAAGCCGGTTTAGTTGTGTTCATAACGTGCCCATTTTTATTTTTTGATTTACCAGCCCTTTCCGATTAGCTATAGCGTAAACGGCCATTACCCGTCAATCAACCGTTATTGCCTGATGACAGTTGGCGACCAGGAAGGCGCCATTCTATTTTGCTTCACTCATGAATTCATCGACACTTTCAATTGGCAAGGCAAAATCAAATTGATAACTAGAAGGTTGTTTATCCGACTCAGAGAGCCTTATCGGTGGCGATTCTGGTAACACGGGGCTAAGATTTCCCTCAAGATGTAGTTCCAATGTAACACCCGAATTTTTGCAGGTAGCATTGACTGATTTTATATCCCTCCCATAAGCACCATTTTGTGCTCTTTCATAGCCTTCAAACTGCCACATTTCGCCAATATCTGTGCCCTCTTGACTAAAACGTCCGATAGAGAAAAGCTTATACATCTGTTCTGGCGTTAAGCAACTAAACCAAAAATACGGGCCTGTTGCTTTATATTCTTTTTTTAGCGTGATATTTGCTGGCAAAATCAGAGGAGATTTTTCATGATAGTAGTTTGGTCTTACTGGCGCTAAAAATAAACCAGTACTTGTGGCTTCAACTCGAAGGCGTGAATTAAAGACAAACCATTGTTTTGTAAATTCTTGATACTTCTCCATATCAGTTCGTTTTAATTTTTTATCGCTACCAAATATTTACAATCGCTTAACTAATTCGAATTTGAATGAATCAAGTTCACTCCGCCGTCATAAAGGCTTTATTAATTAAATTGATGGGCAAATGTAAGTCACTATCGCACTCGAATTTACGAGTTCGACCTGCGCAACATACAACATTTTAGTGACGGGATTGTGGCACTACCCGGTTATTTGACAAATGACGATTACAGTCTGCTTGGGGTCGACTACTGCCCGACAAATTAAATGCAGTATGTTGAGTTCCCCAAGGTGAGTAATAGTAGGTCATTACTTTTTATTGAAAACTACGGTAGCTAGCATGCTAGCTTGCCGTTTTAAATATAAAATGCCACACTCCCCTAATTTTTAATGGTATTAAATTTTCAAACTTAAGTTAATGCACTCGCCAATACTGGTAGGTCACATCAATCTCTTGCCGAATTTGGTAACGTATTTTCCAGTTCAACCAAACATGTTCAATACCGGGGTTAAATCCGGGCGGCCCCACTAGGTAATAGAGTCGACCGCTATTGGTTGTAATACACATTTTGTCGCGGTCAAACAATTGAATTGCTGATGTGACTCGCCCAGAGTTCCTGCTGGCAATATAGCCCATAATATGTTGGGTTTTATCACTTCTATTACCGCCTGCCACTTCTCGAATTGACCAATCGCGTATCGATACCTCAGGTTCATCTTGTATTGATACAAGTCTATAAATAGGCATAGCTACCCTTTTAAATTATTGTCTGGATTTCAGGGCCCCACGTTACTATTCGCATCAAAGAGAAGGCGTGGTTATTACTTACAATTTTAGGCATGACGTTTGCAATTAAATATAATTAATCTATGCCATGCTGTACAGCCGAAAAACCAGTTTCGCCAGTGTTTAAAAACTCATAATGAAACACATAGCTCAGTTGCGATTGAGGAATAGTGTAGGGTCTGGTTTCTTCGGTATTGACATAGGGTTTTTTCATTGCCTGAAAACAATATTGAAGAATATGATTGCTGGCATCGCTTCTGGATAGGGTCTCTTTGACAACATTGTCAGAGACTTCACGCGCAGCGTCTCGCATCAATGAAAAACACTGGGAGACTGAATAATGCCGCAATAGAGTTAAAAAATTATTTTTTAACTCGTCAGTCATATTAAGATTAAATTTTCTTTCATCTGCCAGAAACTCTAGAAATTCACTGCACTCTAACAAGGCAATTTCCAGCCAGACCGCTTTGATCTGATGACGCCATGCAGGAGGCCAGGTTGCGCTTTGTATGATCTGATTTAACTGTATTAGCGTTTCTTCAACGTTCTCAAGATGAACGTTCCATGTTGCCGCCATTAAATCGAAGTGTTGATATATATTATCAGTCACTATAAATGCTGAATCATCTGACTTGGCACTGAGGGTGATTAATTCCCGTTCCACAAGATGATTAAAAATGATGCTTTTATCATGGGGTGATAATGGCGGAACATGGGTAAAAGGGCCTATATGACCTTCTGACACTATGAGGGAAGAACGCATCAGCGTGATTAGATATAAAGCATCTTTTAAAGACAGATCAGCGAAGTGTAAGGGCTGAGTAATATCTTGTGCTTCAAGGCATTTAATAATGGCATCTTTTAATGAGGCAGAATTTTGTTGGGAAAATTCCTGCTTCTTACAATGAAAGCAGCGGCAATGACTTGATTGACTATGTTTGCAGTTTTGACAAAAAGGCTCACTTGGTTTTTGCTGAGATGTTTTGCTTCGAATTTTGCGCACCAATGTCCTCTGGCAGTAGGCACAATTAAGCTCCGTTATCACTAACGGAAGCGCTTTTAATAGCTTACGTGGTTCGCAGTTAAGTCCATATCTGTTAACGAGTTCAGTTGCGGAATCGTCACTAAAACAATAGCGCAGAACCAATTCTTCAATTTCTGAATGACTAAGTTTAGATAAAAGCGGATCTAAGTTGTTAGTGTCTAAAAGCATGTCAGGGGTAAAGAAAATAAATTACTAAATTTATTAAGGCAAAAACAAAAAATTTAGGGACACTCACTGGCCCTCGCTCTAAAACTTACGCATTACAGAAATCCATCGTTTACGCATTATCTTTAGGCATTTGGATTCAGGGTTAAATCCAAGCGCTGGACACCAGTGCCCATTAATGATCATTTTGTTTAGATGGTTATTTTGAGTAATTCTTTATAAAAAATTTACGCCATTAATTTAAAAAATAAATAATGGGCAAACTAATACTAAGGATTCCTTAGTATCATTCTACTATAAAAACTAAGATTCTCTTAGCTTACTTTTGCATGGAAATTGAAAGTGAGCGAAAAAACAGAGCGTCAGCCACCACTACCAAAACGATTAAAAGAAGCGCGGATAAGAATAGGAATACCACAAAAAACATTAGGAGTTTTAGCGGGAATTGATGAATTTTCAGCCAGCGCTCGTGTCAATCAGTATGAGAAAGGTAAGCATGCGCCGGACTACGCAATGGTTAGACGTTTGGCCACGGTGTTAAAGGTACCGTGCTCATATTTATACGAGGAAAATGATGATGTCGCCGCCATGCTTAGATTGTATTATCAGTTGAATGACGATGAGCGTAAGCAGATTTTTGAAAGAATAATGACTATGCAGCTGGACTCAATTAAATAACACAATACGAGAATTGCTTATGAAGTTCCGCTGATTAAGCTAACAAAGCCCTTATTTGACCAGTGGTTACGAGCATTAAAATAGATTTATCACCACCGAATAAATTACAGCAATTTCTAACACAATCGGAAGCACGTAAAAGTATGGATTATGCTTTATCGCTAAAAACAGTGCTTTAACGTTGCCACCAGATGAAAATTGCTTCTCTGCCTCAAAAACAGGGGAGTGACTTACTGATTGAGATGATGCAGGGGAGCTATTGATTAAAAAATTATCGTCGTCGAAAATCGAATCAAACAATTCGTCCAGCTTTTGTTGATTATCAAAAAGACCATTTAATATTTCTCTATTCATGGCAACAGTACTCATGACATTTACCTCCGACGCGTTCGATTTGGATAATAGTCTAGCTAAACTTCCGCAAATAAAATGTGAATGACTTCATGAATGGGGTATTTCTTAGATTGATGGCCGAGTTGGACGCAATAGGAGAATTTGCGGTTTCGGCCATTACCTGCCCATCGAGTTTGATTTTTGAGTGGCCGGTCAAAGCTAAAATCGACCGTTAATGCCTAAATTAAGCCGCGCCGCGAAGCGGAGTCGGCTTGAATGAATTGTTAGGCCGCACTCGGGGGAGACATTTCAAATTGCGGGATGTTTGTATCCACGCATGTCCAAGGTTGCGCACGGGAAACGAAGATATCAAGCATCGGTTTGAACGTAGTTGGATCATCTAAGGTGGAGAACCGAATGGACATGAAATCTGGAATGGCCTCGCCGCGAGTGAATAGCGGTGTTCCACATGTGCCACAAAACGAGCGAACGGTTTTGCCCCCACTTGTTGCTGTAACTGTGTAGGTGTTTGGTGCGCCTTCTACTTGGGTAGATGCCAACGCAACGATGATGCCGGATGCGAATGGGGCGCCGCTGGAAATTTGGCAATCCTGACAATGGCAGTTCAGCATGGCAATGGGAGCAGCAGTACATGTGTAGCGAATTTTTCCACACGCGCATCCACCAGAAAATGGGATTGTCATGAAGTAAGTCTCCTGTGGCTTAACAAGGAATTATATAGTTTCCGTATATCTACCGAAAAATAATCGTCGGCACGATAATTTATTGATCTGCATGTGATCTTCCTTTCAGTAAAGCATTCGACGGAGAAATAATGACCGGTAACGACCAGACTGCTGCCATTGAATCAGATCGGGCGATAGTCCGCAACGGGTCGGTGACTGACTTTCGCGACTAGCCGCAGTCGGCCATCAAAAGACACTTAGGAGTTTCACAGCAATGTCAAGTATATGCTTTACAGCCGACGTTCAACGCAAAGCTCAGCGGAGTGGCGTTAGCGCGGTCCGCTGGATTGCTTAGCTAGGCATCTAAGTTTACTCTGACCCCAGTTATT